>Ga0163152_10001908_pt1 | contig 31619 bp, 28 predicted proteins | sample OliLakLV19MP8IB2_FD_148635 | JGI IMG/M metagenome (GOLD analysis project Ga0163152, IMG submission 148635) | Freshwater microbial mat bacterial communities from Lake Vanda, McMurdo Dry Valleys, Antarctica - Oligotrophic Lake LV.19.MP8.IB-2 | ecosystem: Environmental > Aquatic > Freshwater >...
CTCTTCAGGAATCTCGCGAGCGAAGGCGTCGTGTTGTCTGACGGTATCCTCAAGACCTTACGTGCCACGTATTTACAGGCTGCTCAGGAAGCGATCAGCCGATACGAAAACGACGCGTCCATCAACAGCCTCACGTTCGACCGGCACCAGGAACGCACGGCCGTCGAAGTGTTCCTGAAAGGCATGAAGCTCGCCACCGAGGGGTTTCTCGATGACCCGCTTGGTGTCCCCATGATTTCCAACTGGAGTCGCGTCACCCATGCCGTGCCCGATATTTTTGATCGCCTGGTCGAAGCCGTCGAGGCCGATCATGTCTGGGATCCCACCTCTGAGCCGGCAGCCACTCCTTCATGAGCACGAATCTCACCCCACTCACTCCACAGACTGAAGCACGCATCCAAGAAATTGGCTCTGCAGAGGTGCTCGTCGGGATTCCGAGCTATAACAACGCGGATACGGTTGCACATGTCGTGCGAGCCGTAAGCGTGGGGCTCGCTAAACATTTCCCTGGCCGTCGAGCCGTCCTGGTCAATTCCGACGGTGGCTCATCGGATCAGACGCCGGCCATCGTCGCCCGCACCGCGATCGATTTCGAACATCTCTTCATTGCCGACCAGCAAAGTATCCTGCATCGAATCGTGACGCCGTACCATGGGATTCCCGGAAAAGGCAGCGCGTTCCGGACGATCTTTGAGATTGCCCGACGATTGAATGCCCGGGCCTGCGCAGTCGTCGATGCGGACCTCCGCAGTATTTCACCGGAATGGATCGAGCTCTTGCTCCGCCCCATCCTGGAAGAGGGATACGACTACGTGGCGCCCTACTATCTCCGCCACAAATACGACGGCACGATCACAAACAGTCTCGCCTACCCACTGACCAGAGCGCTCTACGGACGACGGGTGCGCCAGCCTATCGGCGGGGAGTTTGGTTTTTCTGGAGCGCTCGCGGCCCACTATCTCGACCAACACGTCTGGGAATCGGAAGTCGCGCGCTTCGGTATCGATATCTGGATGACGACGGAAGCCATTGCCAGTGGCGCACGGATCTGCCAAAGCTTCCTCGGCGCAAAAATCCATAATCCAAAGGACCCATCAGCCGACTTGTCGGCCATGTTGACGCAGGTGATGGGAGCGCTCTTTGCCCTCATGGAAAAGCATGAAGTGCTCTGGTCTCGACTGGAAGGATCGCAGCCGGTTCCACTCTTTGGATTCACCTACGAGGTGGGTGTCGAACCAGTCCATGTCAATATGGAACGGATGGTCTTGCACTATCGACAAGGCCTCGCTGATCTTGAGCCCATCTGGCGCCAGATCCTGGCCGACGATACATTCGCGCAACTCCGCGATCTCCAGGGAACGTCCAACACCGACTGTCGTATCCCCGATGAACTGTGGGTTCAGGTCGTCTACGATGCGGCGATCGCGCATCGCAAACGAATCATACGACGCGACCACCTCCTCAAAGCCCTCACTCCCCTGTACTTAGGTCGGACCGCCTCGTTTGTCCATGCGACCCAGGGCTTGACGTCCGTCGAAGCAGAGCAGAAGATCGAAGCGTTGTGCCACACGTTCGAACGCATGAAACCCTATCTGGTTGAACGTTGGCAACCACCGGCGCCGCAACCTGCCGCTCCGGCTCTATTGCATCACACCAGCACCGACGCAGGAGGTGATCATGAGTGACTTCATCAACCAAGCTCTTCTGGGACCGCTGGAACTGCTCGGACGTCAAGTGTTGACCGTGCTGCCGAATGTGCTCGCCATGGGCATCATCCTACTCGGTGGGATCCTCACGGCCTGGGCGCTCGGGTCTTTTTCAGAACGGTTGCTTCGTGTGATCGGGTTCGACCATTTTTGCGATCGGGTAGGAATGAATGCGGCGCTCCTCCGTGGAGGAGTGAAAACCGATCCCTCTCGTCTCGTCGGTCGGGGTATCTATTGGACGGTGATCGTGATGGCCTCGATCGCGGCGTTAGGAGCCCTTAACCTAACCCCGATCAACCAGTTCGCCCAGTCCCTCCTTGCCTATGTGCCACATCTGGTCACCGCAGCGGTGATTCTCCTGGCCGGGTACTTTCTATCGAACTTTGTCTCCCAGGCGGTCCTGATTGCCGCCGTCAACGCCGGCCTCCCACCCGCCCGACTCATCGCAGCCTGTTCTCGATGGGGCATACAAGTCCTTGCGGCCGCCATGGCGCTCGAACAACTCGGCATTGCCCAACACATCGTCGTCGTGGGATTCGGCATTACCTGGGGAGGGATTGTGCTGGCCGGAGCCATTGCATTCGGACTTGGCGCCTCCGATCTTGCCAAAGAGCTCTTGGAGCGACGACTGATCAATCGATCCAAAGCCAACCCGGATGACGATCTCCATCACTGGTAACGGCGCACGGGCATGCCCAACTTGATCGTGTTCACAGACTTGGATGGTTCGCTCCTGGACAGTACGACCTATTCGTACAAAGCCGCTCTACCAGCCCTTACAGCGCTTCGCGAGCAAGGCATTCCCCTCGTGCTGGCCTCGAGTAAAACTCGAGCAGAAATGGAGCCGATTCGACAGCGGCTTGGCCTTCAGAACCCTTTCATTGTCGAAAATGGCGGAGCGGTATTTATCCCTCAAGGATTTTTCGATTTCCCCTTGGAACGCATTCGAACGCGACCTCCATACCAAGTCATGGAATTAGGCCTTCCGTATCACATGCTGCGAGATGTCTTGAAACAAATAGAAGACGCGCTTGAAACGCCATTGCAAGGATTTGGCGACCTATCAATAGAAACGATTATGCAAGTCACCGGGCTCCCGCGCGCAGACGCCATCCTGGCCAAGCAACGGGAATACGATGAACCCTTCCTCCTACAAGGCCCTCAGCCGCTCATTGAAGAAGTGTGCCGTCAAATTGTCACCAGGGGACTCCGATGGACAAAAGGTGGCCGGTTATTTCATCTCACAGGAGAAACCGATAAGGGAAAGGCCGCCTCCAAGCTCCTAGGCTGCTACCACCGGCAACAACGCGTGCAAGGAGAAACGGATCGGATCGAAACGATTGGGATCGGTGACAGCATCAATGACGCGACCATGCTCGCGATGGTGGATTATCCGATTCTCGTCCAAAAACCAAACGGATCCTACGACCCTGATATTCAACTACCTCGGATGATTCATGCACCAGGAATAGGGCCGGCAGGGTGGAACGAAGCGGTCCTGGAGCTGTTGGCACAGGTACCGTAAGAAGGCGGGAGAACGATTTGTGCGAGTGAAGATCTCTGTCTTTCTAGCAGGGCAGCATAGAGTGGCAAGACAATAGAACGCCACTCATCATTGGTACGGTGCGGCTACATCGCTTTACGTGTTTTCATCTCTAATATTTCCAGGACTCCACGAATGGGAATCCTCACCCAATGCGGTCGATTGTTGAGTTCATACCCGATTTCATAGACGGCCTTTTCGAGCAGATGCGCATCCAGGAGTACGTGGAATTCTGATTGGGTTCCAGGCCAGAACGAAGCCCTCTCTGCAATCTTGAGATACGACTTCAGAAACGCTACGCTAACCCAGCCACACCAGAACCGGATCCAGGAATCGAGGCTTGCGCCGGCGCCCTCTGCATGCCAAAGCGGTTGTTGACGCAAGAGCGTGGCATACGGCGCGTAATACAATGACCGCAACATGCCCGCCACATCCATGATCGGGCTATGCTTCATGCGTCGTTCACTGAGCGGGCGGGCCGGCTCACCTTCGAAATCGCTGATCAGAAAATCCCGCCCAGTCCAGAGCACTTGACCGAGATGATAATCCCCATGACATCGAGTTCGTCGTGCGCAGGTTTCTAACTCAGAAAATGCTCCAAATCGATTCTGCATTCGAGACTCATTGTTCAGTACTCGTCGCGCCTCCTGCTCCGTGCTCGAAGGTAAATCGTTGAGTCGACTCCTTAACAGCGAACAGGTTTGCGAAACCAGCCGGCCCATGGACTCGTAGCGAGATCGACGGTATTCCAACGAGAACGGCTCGGGCATGAAATCAGGGTTATCTTGAACGGTCGCCAGTGCGATATGAAGTTCGGCGGTACGCTGGCCTAATAGGGAGACTGAGTCCAGATACGGACCGATACATTCACGCGCGACAAGGGGAATGTCTCCCTGTGCTGCTTCAAGAATCGATCCAGCAAACGTCAGTTCATGCGCTGACCCAGGTGGTTGAGCCTGACAACGCACGACGTACTGATCGAACGCCTCAAGGGTATAATTCCATGCATCGCCTTGGTTGTGCACGAAACCCTGAAGGATTGCGACGGTCACAGTCTCGTTATTTGCACGGACATACTCAAGGGATCCAGCAAGAGGAGGGCTATGAGGAAAATTCATGGCCGTCAACATTCGGCCGATCTCCAGATCCGGATTGATTCCAGTCTCAACACGTCGATAGACTTTCAGAAGAACACGATCACCATAGGCCACCGATGTATTGCTCTGCTCTGCTTTCAAGACCGCAGGGTCCAAGGAGACCCCGCCGCCTATCAAATCCTCATAGGCTTCCGTGGGGGACGCGATCAGCGCGCCCATTTCGCCGGTGAACCGGCTACCTCTCCCGATGGCAGACAACAGCGTCCTCGATAAGTCTGGGTTCCACAGTGCATCGTACAAGACCCCGATCTGTTCAGAATCTTTGGCTTGAACCTTCAACGTTGCCACAATAGCACCGGGTAGGTCTTGCTGAATCTGAGCCGCCTGTTCACCGAATGCCGCCGTGAGAGGGAGCGTAAACATGTCTGAAGCGCCACCCACATAGTCAACCCGGATGAATAGTAGGGCTGCGCCGCTCGATCGGTCGTGGATGGGCACGAACTCGAGGATACAGACTGAATGTACTACGCGAGCTTTCCCTGCAAACCATCTTTGCAGCTTCAAGAATTCTAGCAGGCATATCTCCAGAGAGACACGGAGGTCTCGTTCCAGAATACGCTCCCATCGGTCAGGGACAATCAGCATAATCGGCTTCATGCCTCTTACGTGTAATAATCGAAGTCTTCTTCTCTGCGGAGCCAGCGACGCACAAGGAAGATATGGGCGGGTGCGGCGTGCGGATTGAGCTCGACATAGTTGCGCGATCCATCCCAACGATACGAGATATTCGACAACAAATCTTGCACTTGGAAGGGATGCTGTGCATCGAGCCCCAACGAGTCGAGATCCAGGAAAACCCAGCCGGAGTGGGTATGATGCGGACTCAAATTGACGACAACCACAATGACGTTGGATCGATCCGCAGTGCTTTTGCTATAGCAGATCAATCGCTCATGATCTGTCCTGTGGAAGTGCAGCCTCTCGTTGCTGTGAAGCGCTGGATTCTCACGACGAATCCGGTTCACCAGACCGATGAACTCTTTCAAACTATCGTCACGTTCGGTATTCCACTGCCTGATTTCGTACTTCTCCGAATTCAAATACTCCTCGCTCCCCGCCTCCCTCGGGCGGTTCTCGCACAGCTCAAAAGCGGGTCCATAAATCCCATAACTCGCGCCTAACGTCGATGCCAGGACCAATCGAGCCATAAAAGCAGGCAGCCCTCCCTGTTGAAGCTCCTCTGTCAAAATATCCGGCGTATTAGGCCAAAGGTTGGGCCGGAAATACTCGTGCACCTCGCTCTGAGTCAGTTCGGTGAAATACTCCGTAAGGTCCGCTTTCGAGCTACGCCAGGCGAAATAGGTATACGACTGGGTAAAACCCAACTTCGCCAACCGGTACATCACTTTGGGCCGCGTGAACGCTTCGGCCAGGAAAATGACATCTGGATAGTCCACGCGAATTTCATGAATCAGCCATTCCCAAAATCTAAAAGGCTTGGTATGTGGATTGTCCACGCGAAAGATGCGCACCCCTTGCTCAATCCAGTGGATCATGACGCGCTTCAACTCCTGCCAGAGCGGCTCCCACTGGTCCGTCTCAAAATCTAACGGAACGATGTCCTGATATTTCTTAGGTGGATTCTCCGCATATTGCACCGTCCCGTCCGATCTGACCTTAAACCACTCACGATGTTGAGTGACGTACGGGTGGTCGGGAGAACACTGAAAGGCAAGATCCAACGCGATTTCGATCCCGAACGATCTCGCCTTTTCCAAAAACCGTCTAAAATCCTTCGCGGTTCCTAGTTGTGGATGGATTGCCTCATGCCCTCCGTCCGATGAACCGATTCCCCATGGACTTCCTGGATCATCCAGCCCTGCGGTCGGCACATTATTCTTACCCTTCCGATGCGTGATGCCGATAGGGTGGATAGGAGGCACATACAACACGTCAAACCCCATGGACGCAATATATGGTAGGCGGGCTTCACAATCTCTGAATGTCCCGTGCGTACCCCCCTGAGAACATGAACGTGGGAACATCTCATACCAGGCGCTGAACCTGGCCTTCTCTCGATCCACAACCACTCCCAGCTCTCTTTCATACTGTGTCGCGAAGCGGCGGTCAGGATACTTCGCCATGACGACCGCCAGATTCTGGTCCAATACCTGTTCGATACGCCTTCGCTCTGACTCAGCTGATGACTTCAGTCGGTCTGCCCATCCTTTCAGCGATTGTCCTTCCACTCCCAGGGCGCGCTGACTTGCCGCATCAATCAATCTGGCTCCCTGGAGAATCTCCACGGGCGCTGCTTGGCCTGCGTCTACCTTCTTCATAAAACCCTGTCGCCACGTCTGAAAATGATCAACCCAACCGATTACGGTATACACATAGCGGCCAAGCTCGGTCGTCTGAAACGATGCCTGCCATCGGTCATTCGTCAGAAACGTCATCGGTGTCTCATGCCACTCCAGCTCACCATCTCGGCGAAACAGCAGCGCCACGCCCACACAATCATGACCGTCTGCAAAAACATCCGCCTCGACCACGACATCTTCCCCTACCGTTCTCTTGATCGGATAACGGCCTCCATCGACTGCAGGCGTCACTTTTTCAATTACAACTCGACGTCTTTCCTCCACTCCTATCAGCTCCCCTCCAATCCTGACTCCCATCACATGTGTTCCCTATGGACGACCTCGACGCATGCAAAAGGCTTCGCATCAAGCTCAATGGCTCTCTGGCACATTCTGCTCACAGGAATCGCCATCGCTGCGTCAAATACGGTTTCATGCTTTCAAACGTTCTACACAATGCTTCGATGGCACGCTCGACATCTTCTGGCGGCCCATCCCTGGTTCTCAGAACAAGTGAGGCGGTTTGCCCGAGGTACAAAGGGGTCAGCGACTTGAGCAAGTGTTCGCGATGGAGCGCCTTCTCATGATAAGCCAACGCGAAATCGTAAATGGTCTGGACCCATAGCGCCTCAGGAAAACGGAACTCTTCTGCCTCGACTACGCCCAAGGCAAGGATTCCGGCCAGTGTCTCTGGAGCCAGAATGATCTCCCAGATAGGCAGAAGATCTCGTAACCCTTGTCGGAAGCCTCTCACCATCCGTTCAACATTGATTGCGCCACCTACTGGTCCGGACTCATAGGGAAAACCATATTGCGGGATCGGCACAGACCCCACTCTGCCTTCCCACACATCCTGATACGTTTCCATGAGATAAAACAGTCCCCCCACAGCTTGGGCGAGCACCACTGAGAGTTCAACTCCGGTCAATTTGATATCTTGAACCCTGTCTCCCAAGAAACTTTGAGAGACTTCACATCCTTCGGCAACGGCAACCGTGGTCAACCAGCTATCGATCCCATACCGTATCCCTACTCCCTCCCATACGTTCCTCGCCAAGTAGAGGTGTGCAAGCTTTCCGGAAAAGCCATAGCCTCCGCCGCTCTGATAACGGATCTGTTTGCCATAGAGCGCCCGATTGAGGGGATAGATGATGCAATTCGTCAAACTCCCCTCATATCTCGCCCGCCGGAAGAGAGGGGCGACATAGTCGACGCCTTTTTCAAGGATAGGATGAAGTAAGACGTCCAACCAATCGGACGTAAAGGAGCGAAGATTGGCGTCAATAACAACGCAGGCTCTTGCCTGCAATGCTTCTGCAATCGTGAAAAAGGCTCGAAATGCATGCTCGCGGCCAGGCACACCTGACTCCGACAGCGCCTGGAGAGAGATCGGACTCGGAAACACACCACTTTCCAAGTGCTGGATACACACCGTCGAAAGATCAGACCCGATCGTGCGTGTGATGGTTTCCGGTGTGCCGTCTTGTGAGCCGGCATCCGCATTCACCACGATAACAGAAGCCTGGGGGCACACCTTGCGTATACCAGCCTTGACCGCGTTCACCACCGACCCCACCGTCGCCGCGTTATTGAACGTGGGGATTCCCACCAGCACTTCGACTTTTTCGATGTCTCCTACTTGCTGGCGAACCTGGCTCAACACTGTCTTGGTCATCGTCATCGCGACTCATTATCCACGCCGACACACTGTGAATCTGACAATCGCCATCTCACCATCACTGCGTGAATATCTTCAAGAGCGTCAAATAATCCGCCAGGTGTCGCGTGATGAGAAAGTTTCGCCGCACATGCTCTCGGGCTGCGCCTCCCATCCGCTGACTCAAACCGGGATTATTGAGAAGATGCCTGACCCTGAATGCAGCCCCTTCTATAGAATGTACCGTATAGCCGGTTACGCCATCGATAATCTGATCGGCAATCCCACCTGCTGTTCCACCGACAACCGGCTTGCCTTTCCACATCGCTTCTGAGACCGCCAAACCGAACCCCTCTTTAATGGATTTCTGAAGGACAATCGTCGCACCTCTCTGGAGCGCATTGATCTCCCGATCCGCTTCAGGAGGCAACTGCAACACATGGATGTCGGCGTCGGATCCGGCAGCGGTGTTCACATCTGCCAACACCGCTTCTCCTTCCGGATCGTTCGCCACGCCTCCGCCGGCCAGAATCAGGCGACAATCGTAATGCTTCTTGACCATCCGATAGGCCTTGATGGCTCCGACCGGATCCTTGAAGCGATCGAAACGCGCCACCTGCAATAGAATCGGCTTGTCCCTTGGAATCCCAAGACGATCCAGCGTGTGCGACACTTCCGCTCGTGATAACTCGCGGTTTTTTTCGCTTAACGGATCGATCGAGGGATAGATCAGAAACTTGGGAATCGGAAGCCGCTGGGCAAATCCGGTGACGGAAAAAATGGCGGCGTCATAGCGGACAACAAAATGGCGGAGGAAGCTCCAGGCTCGGCGCTGCGGCTGCGAAAGGTCCAGATAGCACCGCCAGATCCATTTCCCGCCCTTACGGTGTTCGATCAGCGCAGCAGGCTCAGGATCATGAACCATCACAAGGTCGGCATCGAGATTGAGCACTTGGGCATTTTGGCGATTGATCTTGAGATAGACTTGGGACATCTGTTCAGTAAACACTTGCTCCTGCCCTTGCAGCGCGTTGCTGATCCGCTTGCTGACGTCAAAAAACTCCTGGTCGCCGGCGAGGACTTCCCAACGGGCATCGACCCCCAACGATGTCAACATCGGCACAAGACGACGTAACACCTCCGCCATACCGCCCCCGTATCGGACGGCATTGACCTGCAAAAAGCTTCGCCCTTTGACCAAATCACTCAGCCGATACAGGAAATCGACCGTCCCCTTCGTCGCGCTATCCCGATAGTCATCCAACTCCAGTCGCATAGCTTTCGTTTCGCCCCCAATCATGCCCCCATTAAATCACACTTCCCTCGATTCCGTAGGCGGTTTCCTCAGAAGGCGCCTGACGCAACTTGAACCAGTAATACCCATACGGCGCAAGGCTCAACATATAGGGTCTATCGCCGATAGATGGAAACCTGGTCTCGCCGAATAATTCGACCGGCACAGCCCCGGCAAACCTGACGAGATCCAACTCCACCGCTTGCGCAGACCCGCCCAGGTTTTGGACGATGAGGAGCGTCTCATCCCGGTACTGCCGGAGATACACCAACACCTTGTCGTTTCGCGGACGGAGAAACTCGATCGTGCCTCGCCCGAATGCCGGATGCTTTTTACGGATGGCGATCATGCTTTTCATCCAGTGCGCCAGGGAGTACGGCGTTTGGAGCTGGGCTTCTACGTTGGTTGCTTGATATCCGTAAAGCGAATCGGTGATGACGGGAAGATACAATTTCGAGGGATCAGCCTTGGAAAACCCCGCATTCCGGTCGACGTTCCACTGCATCGGTGTGCGCACACCGTTACGATCCCCCAAATGCACGTTATCTCCCATCCCGATCTCATCCCCATAATAAATGATAGGACTGCCAGGCAGAGTAAACACCAAACTATTCAGGAGCTCGATTTTGCGCCGGTCATTTTCAAGCAAGGGCGCGAGCCGACGCGCGATGCCGATATTGCGCCGCATCTGAGGGTCCCGAGCATAGGCATAGTACATGTAGTCCCGTTCCTCACCGGAACACATCTCTAACGTCAGCTCATCGTGATTGCGGAGAAACAAACACCACTGACACGCATCGGGAATGGCCGGCGTGTGCGTGAACATGTCGACTATCGGATGCCAATCCTCGCTTCGAACACCCATGAATAGCCTTGGCATCAACGGAAAATGAAAGGCCATGTGACATTCATTGTTATCACCGAAATAAGGCCGGACATCGGCCGGCCATTGATTCGCTTCTGCCAGCAGGATGCGCCCTGGGTAGCGCTCATCGATCCACTTGCGAATATCCTTCAAATACTCGTGTGTCTCCGGCAGGTTCTCGCATATCGTGCCTTCACGCTCAATCAGATACGGCACGGCATCGCACCGGAACCCATCCAGTCCCTGATCCAGCCAAAAGGCCATGACCTCCAGCATCGCCTTACGCAGCTCAGGATTGTCATAGTTCAGATCCGGCTGATGACTGAAAAACCGATGCCAATAGTATTGCTTTGCGACGGGGTCCCAGGTCCAATTGGATCGCTCTGTATCGATAAAAATGATTCGGGCCTTCCCATATTTTTTCTCACTGTCGCTCCAGACATAAAAGCTGCGCAGGGGCGATTCGGGAGATCGTCTCGCCTCTTGAAACCATGCGTGCTGATCGGACGTGTGGTTGAGTACGAGATCTGCGATGACGCGAATCCCACGCCGATGTGCTTCATCAAGAAAGGTTCGGAGGTCTTCGAGTGAGCCGTAATCCGGAAACACGCCGCGATAGTCCGCGACATCATAGCCATCATCGCGCAACGGAGAAGGAAAAAACGGCAAGAGCCAAAGGCAGGTGACCCCTAACCACTCAAGATAATCAAGTTTCGCTGTCAGGCCGCGAAAATCTCCAATCCCGTCGTCATTGCTGTCGCAAAACGCTTTAACGTGCAGCTCGTAAAACACGGCATCTTTAAACCACAGCGGGTCGACGTTCGTCACAGCAAATATCCTCGTCTCTACGAGTCGGAATGCTTCGCAAGAAACTCATCACACACGGTTAAGAGCGCGGATCTATGCCGCTCAAGACTTCCTCGATACGGATTGATCGCGCGAAGCTTCCCAGCCAAATCCGGCATATCCAGGCTCTCCTCGATCCAGGCTGAAAAGTCGCTCTCCTGCTTGCTGAGACGGCGACGAGCTTCAAACATATGATAATAGATCGCGCTCACATCTACCTCAGATAACGCATTCCGAAACTCTTGTAAGGTCCAAGCCTCCAGACCGGTGGACACTTCTAAAATTCTGGACTGATTAAAACTGAACGGCTTGCCGAAGATCACTCGAGGCACAATCGGTGTGCGTGACAAGTGATCGTCGATGACTGAAATAAGCTCTTCCCGTAACAGCTCAAGCCCTTGAAATTCGAATGGGTCGATGACGGCAAGCCGCTCACCGAGGACATGATCTCGGACTTCCATCGCCACCCACTGGGCAAAGTCATTGGGATACAGCTGTTCGACCTGACTGTGCCGTAGAAAACAGGTGTGGGTATGATAATAGATAGAGTCGAGCGGGACCTCTTCGAGCAATTCGACCAACCGTTTTTCATCCTCCGCTTCCTTCCCTAGACTCTCTCGCAGCTCGCTTGACCCGGTAAAACAAAACGGTTTGTCAGCTTTGCGCACAACTCTCCTCCTTACCGTTCCAATCTCCACCGCAATGATATGGTCAGAGGTCGCCATCCTACCATCCAACCGAAAATTATGGGAGATTTTTGGCTGGCCGCTTCAAATTTGAACTGCCACAGTCAATGATGACGCAGTGACGTAGAGATTTCCAGGGACGCAGACAATGTGCCGAGGCTCATGTCATCCGCTCGAGTAGTGCGACCGGACAGGAGCCCAAGATCTCAGCCAGGCGGAGGCTCTGTTTGCCTTCTGTCTCGGTCGAGGAAAGAATTTCCCCGGTTAATAGGTTCTGATAACAGGAAGCAGGTCTCCAGGACGGCACGATCACCCATGTGTCCTCCCATAGACTGGGATCGAACGGAAAGGATTCGGTCTCTTGGCACAGTCCACTGACCAAAACAGGAACGATCGCGACGACGGCCCGATCCTCATAAATTCTGGCAAACGCGCATACATGCTTCTTCTTCGTTCCTTCGACCTTGAGCGGAACATATTCCCCGCTTAAGAACAACGAAGCATGTGCACGACGATACTGTAGGCCAACCGTCGTCATGTACATCTTTATCCGCCCGTCTGAAACCGTCGCAAGCAATTCCTGAACGAACTGACGCTGATCAGATCCTTGTATTCCACGGGTTGACTGAAATCCAGCCAAGAAACCGGCTCGCATCTTATAGTCCACCGGCCGACGATTGTCCGGATCGACCAGGCTGAAATCCCACAGTTCTGTGCCCTGGTAAAAATCCGGAATGCCGGGCGCTGCAATTTTGAGAAGCACTTGCGAAAGCGAGTTATAGACACCGTGACGCGCGATCTCGCGTTGAAAGGGTAGGAAATCCGCCAAGAACGGGTTGGGCGACGCACGAACCAGAATACGTTCAATGAAATCACACACAGCTTGGTCATACGCATGGTTTGGATTGACCCAGCTCGTATGAATCTTGGCCTCCTTCAAGGCTTTTGCCATATAGGCCTGAATTCGATCACTGAAGCTTTGACATTCGTCTTCGTCCATTGCATGAAACGGCCAGGCACCGATTAAGGTTTGATAGAGCAAGTATTCCTCGTTGCGATCCGGAGCGAGCATCCCGTCCACTTCGGTTTTATACCCTTTGTTGAGAGCGCTCCATCGAAGGATACGCGTTTTCCAGTCTTGCGGGATTTCTGAAAGGACATTGATCCTGGCTCGCACATCTTCGCTACGTTTCGTGTCGTGAGTCGAAGTCGTGCACATGCTCACCGGCCAATGAGCCCGACGCTGACGCATGCGTTCGTGGAAGGTGTGCACCGAAATCCCGAATTGCAGAGGATCGCCGCCGACCTCGTTCAGCGATGCAAGCCGGTTATATACGTAAAAGGCTGTGTCTTCGGCCCCCTTCGCCATGACCGTGCCCGTGATCTGCTGAAATTTCATTGCGAACCTCAGCTGATCATGGCGCTCCCGTTCGTGGTGATAGCTGGCCTGCTTGAGCAGAATGTCCTGCACGAAGTCGAACACAAGACCGCTAAGCGCAGGATTCTTGCGCTTAGCCCTAGAGACTGCCAGCCGGATATAGGACCGATCCCGATCCATCACCGGTTCCTCGCCCGGAGTCACATACGTCCTGTAGACAGGAAAACAGGCGATAATTTCACGAATGGCGTGAATCAGGCTGTTCAGCGTGAAATCTCTGAATCGTCGGTTCATTTCCGAGAGATGATTAAGCTGATACCCAAGCACGTTGATCTCGCTCGACATGGACGCTCGCATAATCAGCTGCTTACTTTCATAGGCACAGTCTTCAAAGGAAAGGTGATTGCCGATAAAACGGGCATAGAGCCGATTGAACGCCTGTTCATGTGAGCCGTCCACAAACAACCCATTGACCAGAGTGAGGAAATCGTACCCTGTCGTACCATAGACAGGCCATTGAACAGGCAGTGTCTCTTCCTTCGTAAGGATTTTTTCGACGACAAGAAAAATTGGTCGTTCGACCTCCCCTGCGGAAGGAGCAAGGTGAGTTTTGGCCCACGTCTGTAATTGCCCGAGGTAGGTGCTGGGATCGTACAAGCCATCGACATGATCGATACGCAATCCGGTGGCCGCTCCATTCTTTAAGAGCTGAAGAATGAGTTCGTGAGAGGAGAGGAATACGGCAGGATCCTCCATGCGAACAGCTGCCAGTTCATTGATATCGAAAAAACGTCGGTAGTTGATTTCTTCTGATGCAACCCGCCAATAAGCAAGTCGGTACACCTGGTAGCTCAGGAGTTGATCCAGCAGATCGAAGCTTTTCGAGTCTCCCTTTGTCCCGTTATAGATCGCGACATTATCTTGAATAAACTTCTGGACAGTTTGGCTCTCGTTCATGATGCGTGAGAGTCGCCGCTTGATAATCTCCTTCTCCCTATAACGCTCTGCAACCTGGGCAGGATCCGCCTCATTTCGATCGGGCAGGTGTCGAAGAGCGGTCAGAATACTCTGCAGCTCCTGCACATGCAGATCTTCCGACTGGGTCCGGCTGATCAACTCATCCAACCGCAGGGCGAGGATCATCGCTGAGTGCTTTGGATCAACGGGAAGCTGGTGATCGAAGTAACGGAAGAAGAACCGTCCTTCATCGTATTCCAGAATGATCTCCTGGTTCTCCACGACGGTTCCATACTGCTCCCCCAAAATAGGAAGAAGCACTTTTCCTTCCAGCTCGGCTTTGACAGGGCGCCAATCAATGTCGAAGAACGATGCGTAATGCGCACTAGGTCCGTTCTCCAATACATCCTGCCACCAGGCATTACACGACTTTGAGATGCCCATATGATTAGGCACGACATCCAGAATCTGCCCCATGTCGTGCTGTGCAAGTGAGTCAGCAAAGATTTGAAAGTCCTGTTCGGTTCCAAGGTCGGGGTTCAATGTCGTCGGATCGACAATGTCATAGCCGTGAGGACTCCCGGGTACGGCCATCAAGTAGGATGAAGCGTAACAATCCGTAATGCCTAACGCATGCAGATACGGCACAATATGAGCGGCATCAACAAATGTGAAGGTATTGTTAAACTGAAGCCGGTACGTCGCAGCAGGAATCTTCGGGTGAGAGACCTTGAGGTTCATTGTATTCTCAGGCAGGTTCTCGGGTTGTTTGGAAGCGCTCATCCACGAACATTTTCAGATGGAGTTCCGGCATACCAGATCTGTCAACCTTGTCAGTCACGCCTAAGCAAAGTCAACCACTCCTTGGGGGTCACAGTCGAGTAAATCCTCACCTCCACCGCGACCGCACCCAAGTCGAGAGGCTGCAAGAGAGGATATCGCGGGTAAAATAGATACAGAAATGTTCTGGCAAGCGACATGCAGCATTGCGCAACGCCCCCACAAGGGATGACCAAACACCGATTGATCTTTGCGGATCAACCCACCGCTCTCATGCTTCCGACAGAGTGAGGTGGCTCATCGGTGCCATTGCTACATTGACGGGATGCATTCCAGATAGATCGCCACGCTGTAAGCCGGCATAGAAATGGTTTGCGCCTGTTCTCCAACGACCACTGTGGCAGGAACATGGTTACGGCCAGATCCTCCAAACTCTACGTCCCACGAGGCGACGATCAACTCCCACGTTCCAAGAGGTTTTCGTAACGTGACTGAAATCTGATCCCGATTAACACTCAGAATCACCAGCGCTGCCCGTGAGTTGAGAGCCCGTCGATGAAGAACCAGTATCTGGTCCCCTTCCTCAACCCATATATCATGCTCATGGTGGTCTCGCTGCGCCGCCCCGAGCGCGGGTACGGATGTTCGGATGCCGATGAGGCGACGATACCAGCGCAGGAGCTGACCACATTCCTCCCGTATCTGCGGTCCTGGATGGACCCGTGAGCGTTCGAATGTCGCAGGATCCTGTGGGTCCGGCAGCTCTCCCTCCCAAGCAAACGACGCGAATTCATCTCGTCGACCCTTCCGGACTGCGTCAACGAGAGTGGGATCCCCGTGCTCGATAAAGTACAGAAACGGCGCGGTCTCTCCGTATTCTTCCCCCATGAACAGCAGCGGAATATTCGGCGCCAAGAGACACGCTGCGGCCGCCACTTTCAGCGCGTCGCGAGGAACTAAGGTGCTGAGTCGTTCTCCCCTTGCGCGGTTCCCGACCTGATCGTGGTTTTGAGAATAGACGATAAATTGTGCGGGAGGGCGGGAAATCGATGAACTCCCATGGCGGCGACGACGAAAAGAGGATCGCTGTCCAGAATAGACAAACCCTTCCTTCAGTGCCGTAGCCAGTTGGTCAAGTCGTCCGAAGTCCTCGTAATAACCTCTTCTCTCGCCCGTGAGCACTGTGTGCAAGGCATGGTGAAAGTCGTCGTTCCACTGACCATCCAAGCCAAAGCCGCCTTCGGCAATCGGAGCAATGATTCGTGCATCATTTAGGTCGCTCTCAGCAATCACATGAATGAGCCGGCCCAACCGCTCGGCTTGAGCATGGACGGCATCGGTCAGTTCCCGCAAAATGTGACGAGTGCTACAGTCGAAGATACCATGGATGGCGTCTAACCTGAGCGCGTCAATATGAAACTCCGTCACCCAGTAGAGCGCATTATTAATCACGTACGCGCGGACTTCGTCACTGTCCGGCCCGTCGTAGTTGATCGCACAGCCCCAAGGAGTTCGGTACCGGTCTGTAAAGTATGGGCCAAAGTCGCCCAGGTAATTTCCTTCCGGTCCGAGGTGGTTATACACGGCATCCAGTATGACGGCGATACCCCTTTCATGGCAGGCGTTGACGAAGGCTCGAAGACCGTCGGGGCCTCCATAAGAAGATTGGACTGCAAAGGGAGACGCGCCATCATACCCCCAGTTACGCGTGCCGGGAAATTGGGCAACCGGCATCAGTTCTATCGCCGTGATGCCCAGGTCGTTCTGTAAGTAATCGAGCAATGGAATGATGGCTTGAAATGTCCCCTCTCGGGTAAACGTACCGACATGCAATTCGTAGATGATGAATCGTTCGATGGGAGTCCCTGACCAGCGGTCATCGGACCACTGGAACGTACGGGAATCGATGACTGCAGAGGATCCGTGCACACCATCTGGTTGAAAACGGGACGCCGGATCTGGACGTGACTTCTGGCCATCTAATACATAGTGATATCGAGCGCCTGGCTCGATCCCCCACACCGTGGCTTCAAAGTATCCAAGCTCGCACGGTTTCAACTGAACGGGGTGGCCGCTTGGACGCTGCGATGGTCCAGAAAGATCGACCTCAACCTGTTTGGCATAAGGAGCCCACACCCGAAAATGAACTTTGGACGGACCGATAGGCCATGCCCCCAGCTGTAATTGCCATAGTTCTTTTGTCGCCATGTCTACTCCGACAGCGAAACCGCTTCATCCTCGCCCGCATTATTCACGAAGACTTCTACTGCAACCTCCGATACGCCGCTACGACAAGCCTGACGGCGGGCGGGCTCGCCGCTCAGTCAGTCAACATACTGTTTCAAGTATGCTTCCTTCCCTCACGGCTCCACGCGCCCGTCTCGCATGGCGTCTCGGCGGTTTCGTCACGAACTCTCGTGAATAATGCGGGCTAGTGTGCCATAGTGTGTGTGGCCATACTAGGGATCGTCGCCCTCTTCGGCCGGCACTCGCACACATATACATCTATTATGACGCCTCTGAGGAAGTCCTCAATTCTGAAAAATGGGAGAAAGAACAATGCGGGTCGTACCGAGTCGTTCTTATCCGCTCGTGGCGGGATGGGAGAGTGACGGCGCCGACTTCACACTGCTTTGAAACATTGCTGTTCGCTCAATCGGACCAGACGAAGAAGTCCCTCCGAATCTAGAGGAAAAAACGGACCACTAGGCCGAACAGGCTCTTCTCAGAAGTCATCTTCGACACATGTACAGATATAGGACCACAGCCCCCTATCGCCCCACTCGGGAACACAAAGTTAATCCGTTACTGCCGATTACTCGCGCCTAGAAAAATGCCCTGCGCTTCTGTACGCCGCCACTGATTCCATGGTCCTCATCGACGCGATGATCGCTGGCTATCGAGCCGACACTCACGCGCCTGCCCATCAATCCTCTTCCGGATTAATGATATGAAGTCCCGCCGAGCGAGAGGCCGTCAGTAATTGTGTGTCTGCGCTGACAACGGTCAGCCGCAAGGGCTTCAACTCCAATGCGAGCGCCAAATGTAAAACCTGTGGTGATCGAAGCGCAGGATACTCCAGCGCAAGCTCTTTGGTCGCTAAAAACGTCTGCATCGTCGGCGCAATGAACTTATAGAGGCCCTCCTGTGAATCCCGTTCAAACTTATGAATCACCGAGTAGCAATCGTCTCTGGTGATTTCTCCATGGTGAGCCCGATTGGCGAGGACTGTATACAAATCCGTCACAGACCACGTCGAGACAATCGCCACTTTACCCCGCTTCACCATCAGTCTGCCGATGATGCGTGTACCGCGTTCCATGCTATATCGTTTCACCAGCGCCGTTGAGTCAAAATAGTAGTATGGCATACGATCACACTCTCCCCTTCAGAATGATGGCCGCCAAGGGACCGGACAGTTTCGAGAGGCGATCTTGGAGTTCATCCAGAGGTAGGTCGTCGTACCCCTCCTTACGAAACTTGTCGGTGAGGTTGCCCAGATTGAACGCGGCCGTGTCGTTCTTGAGCCGCTCATTCAGTCGGCGTTTCGCCAAGCTACTGGGAACCCGCTGTTGCGTCACCGTCAATCCCCGACCACGACTGCGTGGCGCACGAGTTGATGTCTGTGCTGCTTCCAACTTCGATTTAGCCATATCCTCCCTCTCTCTGAATTAGTGCGGTGCTGATGCCGGCGTAGAGGCCAATCCGTCCCGGGGACATCCCGCAGGCTGGCTCGCCTGTACCGGCAGTTCTACCTCTCCATACACATGGCCCGCTATGGCCTTTGCCACACGAGTCGATAACGTCTCCTGCATGACGCGCACAACTTTGGCTGTCGCCTCACGCTCCGATAGATGGCCCTCCTTACCGCCTGTTGACAACGCACCGACCACCCGCCGGCTGGTCACATCCACAACTTCGAAATCGCTGCACCATCGCATAAACTTGAACTGCGGATCACGCACATCGATCGGCCATACACGCACGACACCCCGCACGAGCAGTTCCGGGGAAGATCCGCCTAAATCACCGTTCATCGACCGATCCCCTTCCCAAGGCCGACTCGTCACGGTGAGCCCTTCCTTCAACAATCCATCCGTCAAGGCCCGTTGCATCGGTTCAGCCTGATCCCCGGCCATCGTAACCACCAGCACCAGATTCGTGGCAAGGAACTGTTCGAGTTCATGCGCCAGTTCACTCACACGGTAGGACGCGGCGGTACCCTGTCCGCTCGGGCGAATCACACGAAGATCGGTGTTATACGTCTCCCGGAGTACCAGATTCCTGGCAGCTCGTCTCAGTGCTCTGACTTTTCCCAGCTTATCCGAGGAACGATGGGCGTCTTCGACATCATCTCTGATCGATCGATCGAGATCGGTAATTCGTTCCATGAACGAGGTCTCCGCCTGAGGCCGATGCATCCCCGCCAAAGCATAATGCAGTCCTTTCTGCACATCGATCCATCGATCAACGATCTGAACATTCTCCAATACCTTGTCGGTCGACACACGGGTCAGATTATCGAGCGTCAATCGCCGTTCAGCGCTGCTCTGTCCACGCTGCTCGATCACCAAATACGACTCCCAGTCCTTTGCATGCGCACTCACCTCAGCTTTAAAAATACGAGCCACCGCTGCATAGGCACGATCCTCAGCGACCGCCCGACTCTCTGCCTGGCCCACACCAACGAGATATTGCCCGGGCGGGTACGCCGCACTCCCCCCAACAATCCAGTCTGGTTGTGTGTGGCCTCCAACCCATGCACAGCCGGACAGTGCAGCCAACCCTATCAGCACCATCCCGGCTCGAGACACGAACATCGATCCGTCTCTCATGGCATCACACGCTGGAGAAGCACCGTGGTCTCGCCCGGCCCGAGGGACAGAGTCCGCATGGTCTCAGACGTTAACGGGGCATGAAGCCCGCCGATTGGCTCGCGCTGAACCTGATAGCGGCCTGGTGGAACCCACACCCGAGCAAGATGAATTTCATCAGGCAACGTCTGCCAACTTCGTGTGTCGGCTTCTTCCGATGCCACCCCCAATCCTTTCGTCAACAGCCCGACGAGTAACCCCACCCATGGCGCCGCATCTTTCCCTGCTGCATGTTGAGCCCCTCTCGTCACCCCCTCGGCAAACGCAAACTTTGTCGCGGCGCGGGCAAGAGCTTTCGCAGTAATACCGGCCATTCGTTCCGAGAGCGCCTTCTCCGCCAAGGCGGTCACGTTATGCACCAATTCAGTGTTCACCGTCACCTGCATACCATTGTCCGGGATAAGACTTACCATATCGACAGCCACCTGTGTCTTCTGCGGGATAAGTCTTGGTAACGCCACTCGAACGACGCGTCCGTTCAGCCCGTACAAGACCGTATCCATCGCCCGATTCGACCCTCGGTTCTGCTGCACAATCCCGCGGTTGAGGAGCACCAATTGGAGTGCGTTGAGGCTAATCGGCAGATCAAGAAACTGATCCTCCTTGCGTGGCGCGCGGCCATTATAGCTGATCACAACAACTTGAGCGAGCTGTTGTAACGATTGATTCGTTTCCCATTTCGTATCAGGAAACAGGCGCCGGTATTCAGCCAATTCCTGAGTGAAATGCATGGCCTCGGACGTTCGTAACACATCTTCCTTCAACTGAGACGGAACAGACGTGTGCGACCATGCGCGGGTGGCATCAAAGGTCTCATAGGCTTTTCGATAGGCGATAAACGCATTATTCACATCGCCGGTGCTTTCGTAGAGAATGCCGCTCAAATAACGCGCAAATCCATCGTCTCGATAGACATGCTTCTCCTGTGTTCGATCCGACAGAACATTGAGTCGATGGTCGATACGACGGGCTTCGACCAGCGCATCCTGCCACTGGCCCAACACCGCGTAGTTGAGGGCCTTCAAGACATTGATCAACACCTGTTCGTACGGGTCACCCTCGTACGGGAGCGCTGTATCATTCGTCATGAACGCGAATGCCTGCGTTCGAATCTTTTGTGTATAGAGACGATCAAGTTCTTCCTCGGCCAGTTCCAAGACTGCGTTGCTCTGCTGATAGTCGCCGACGAGTTGAAGGGTCATCCCTCGATCCATGCCATAGAGGACACGGCTCCCCCCGCCATATTCCTTCTCGGCCTTCTTCACAATGGCATCGGCGCCCTTAGCGTCATGGACGCGTAAGCTTGCATCAATGAGGAGATACCGGTTGACCGAGGGGCCGCATCCGGCGAGCAGCACAATCGCCAATGCAGCAAGGAGGAACTGGGTGGAAAAAAAGCCCCACCGTGCCGGAATACAGGCGGTGGGGCATGAGACAAGAGGGCTCAACGGATATCGAGGAGCCTAAAAGATTGAACGTTTCTTTTCGACGACTTTCTTAATCTTCTTTTGGCCGTACCACACCTTGGCATTATTTTCCAAATCCACCATCTGCAAATCAACCTGGTAGAACACTGCTTTTGTTCCATCGGCCTCATCGAGGATCGTCGCAATCGTGCCCTTCATCATGTAATCGGCGCCGATCTCTTTCCCTGGCGCTTTCTGCGTATCCTCCCGCGCATACATCGCTTGCTCTTTACGTTCGGTCCGAAGCTCTTCGCGATCGCCCTTTCCTGCCACAAACGTCACTTTTTGTGAGTTGGTCAGTTCACGCTCAAGATCGGTCACAAACGTGTTGACGTTGATATGCTCGTGGCTGCTGTTCTGAATGGTTCCGACAACGACCACCGGTTGACGCCGCTTCGAGCTGGAAAAATTGTTGAGCCACGGATACTCCAAAGCCTCTTTCACCATAGACTCTGCGACAATCCTAGAATCGGTATCGTTCCAACGGCCGCTCAGATCGGTGACAACCCCGGAGTCGACCCTTGTTATCCTTGTTTCCTGAGCACAGCCGGATAGCGACAACAACGCCAACGCCACACACCCCACCCACCTTCTACCCCTTATTAACACGCGATACCTCCTCACAGATGCAGCCATTGGCAGTCACTCAGTGGGAAGCCTTAGCGTTGCTCCCGCTTCTCTTCTTCTTTTTCAAGCCGCTCAAAGAGCTTGTCTGCATTCTTCCTGACGTAATCGCGAACCTGCGCATTGAGCTCCTTCGCCTTTTCGAGATTATCCTTCATCTCCTCGAGATTCAGTTTGGTCAGCACATAAAACGTGCCGGTTTTTTCATCCTTGTAACGCTCGATGGGGCGCACGCCGCTCAGGGTTGTCGTCGTCACCGTCTTAATCGCACGCTCGACATTTTGTTCTTCGGTGTTTCTAGTAAAGTCTCCAGCCGTTGTAGAGGCTGCATAGTCTCGCATCAAATAGCCGGTATAGGTCTCAAACGTCTTGGCGATTTCCGCTCTGGCGCGATTTTCAGCGGTGTCCCAGGCCAGTGGCTCGTTTCGAACACCGGACACAGCCCCGACGCCATAAAAAGCTTTGCTGTCTTTTTCGTTGAACGCCCCTGACCCTTGCTTCACCCACTTCGGAGGACCACCGCAGGCAACAAGTCCGATCATCAGGGCAACAGCCACTGCTCCCCCGACCAGTCTCGACCTGAATCCCAGTACTCTATTCATGCGCGTGCCTCCTTAGGTGATGATCAGGACAGTAACCGGCGACGATGATTCGAAAATTCACATGAAATGATGCTAACATGCACCCCTAATCCAGTCAACGAAACGACGGCCAATGGTGACCGTCTCGCGGATCCCTTAATGGAGGATACCAGTGGCAGACGTACAGATTGATGACGGCATCATTAAGATTCAGAGTCTAGAAGTTCAAGATCCCAAAGCAGCAGCGGTCCTCGCGGAATACCCTCAAGCCCGCTGGGCAGAAATTACGCGGAAGGCAGTCAAGATTGGGCTGGGGTATCTGAAAGGCGGCGAACGAGCCTAACGGCAGGCTGCTGAAAAAGCTCGCCAGCGGCGTTCTCGCATCGTTTAGACCCTCAACGTACCGCAAGGGTACGCCTTCGGATCTTCACTCGCTGCGGCCTTGCTGGACGACCTTTTTGAGCAGCCTGCGGGATGACCGTCCTGTTATGCCACACGGGCAGACCGTCAAAGTTCTCGTGTAGTAAATGGTTTGTTGCCGCCTGTTACAACTAGGGTTTCGCGGGGACTGCAGGAACGGGGGATATTGACTGTGCCACAGCAGCCCTGGCGCGGGCATGGCTCCCGCCGAGTTCGAGGTAGCGAGTGAAGACCTCGACCGATTTCGATTGATCCTGTATCTTGTCGGCGTAGAGGAGGCCCAGCGAGAAATAGACATCGACATAGTTGGGGTTGACCACCAGCGCCTCGCGCATGGCACGTTCTGCTTCGGCATACTGCCCGCGCTTTTCGAGAATCAACCCGAGGGTATACTGAGCATCAGGATTCTTACTGGCATACTGTACCGCCAACCGTGCCGCGGACAACGCGTCCTCAAGATTCGGCAATACTTCCAAGCGCACATAGCTCTTGAGCACATAGGCGTCGCCGAACGTGGGGTCGTATTCCAGCGCTTTCTCCAACCGCTCCAACGCCTCCTCCGGAGACTTCTCGGTTTGAAGGAGTGCGAAGGCCCGTTCATATTGCATCTTTGCAGCCTGTCGTCGTTCAGCCCGTGACTGGGGCTCGGCTCCGTGAGTAAAGGCAGCCTTTCGCCCCTCCATCAACACCGTATCCCCTTCCCCCTCAAGCTGCACAAAGAGTGGGTGCTGAGCGCCGTTCGACTGCTCCAGAACCTGTTGCTGTATATAGGCTCCAACTTCCGAGGCCATGAGCCATCCATTTTTATTACGATCCGCCATGCCGCTCAGCCCGTTCACCAGCGCCTGTACGAACAGACTTTTCCCATTCTCCAGACTCAACGACTCGCCTTTATCACCCGCTGTCAATACTTGCACCGCACGGCGTTCAGTCTCATCTTCCGGAGCGAATCGTCCTTCCAGGGACAACGGCTGAACTGTACTCACTTCCCACCCGCGAACCGCCGCGTTCAAGAAAAAGAGCGTGTGCTTAGACGCACTACGCCGGCTGAATTCTTTGAGCTGTTCGAACGTCACCGACTTGGTCACGTTCTCCCTCTGCGCATCCCAAGGGACGAGATAGCCAAGTTCCTTGGCATCGAAATCTTGCGTGACACCCGCATGTCCGGCGAAATAGATCACGAGCCGATCATATCGGCCAACTTTGCGAGGTAAAAAATCCGACAGTGTCTGTTGCAGACGGCGAGCACTCGCATCCTTGTCGTAGAGTTCGAGAACCTCGTCGAAGCCCAGTTGGCGAAACGCCTGGGCCACTCTTTTGGCATCCTCAATCGTGCCTGGAATTCTCGGAGCGAGGAGATAATTTTCCACTCCGATCACAATGGCCCACGATTTGTAGTACAACCCTTCCGGCTTGCCCAGTTGGGCAAATGCCGCCGGCAGGCAGGACGTCGCGACCAGTACAGAGGTGAGAAACGAAACAAGGAAGAGCCGCAGTCTTTGGAAAGCGATCGGCAACATCAGTTAGACCGGTCTCAGGGTATGACGCGCAATGAAGCTCCCCGCAGCAGCCTACTCCGCCGAAGTAGCCACTTCGGCTACGAAGGCTGGAGCTGCGGGGTATCTTGCGAAATTCTCAGAAGCCGCTACCCTCCTTCCCCAAGGCTACGGAGGGTTCTCCACGCCTTCATCCCCGTAGCGAGCTACGGGGTATTCGGCGAAGGAGAATAAATTTACCGTACTCTCGCCTCAGCGCAACTGTCAAGAAACGGCAGACCGAGGTCGAGCAGGACGCTGAAAAAGTCCGCCAGCGGCGTTCTCGCCTTGAACAGGTACTCAACGGGGACCCAGCCGCCTCACTAACTCGGCGGCGCGCACAGACGTGGTGCTCCTTATTCGTCGCACCGTGCGCCCCAGAGGGTACGCCTCCGGGCCTTCACTCGCTGCGGCCTTGCTGGGGACAAGGCGCGTCTTGGCGCGCCAGGGTTGGGTGGGTGAGAAGGTCGCCTTTTTGAGCAAGCTATAGGTATGGTTGAGTTCCCTCCTCCCCCTCCAGCATAATGAGCGCGATTCGCTTCCCCTTGATCTACCTTGACCGTAAGGAGTCTCCGCGCCATGGCAGACAACATCGATACCCTCCTCAAGGAAAGTCGTGTCTATCAGCCTACTGCTGAAACCAAAGCCGTTGCTCACATTCAGGATTATGAGAGCGCCTACAAGAAATCGATCGCCGACCCTGAAGGTTTCTGGAGCGATGTCGCGAAGGAACTTGAGTGGTTCTCCCCCTGGACCAAGGTGTTGGAATGGAATTATCCCTGGGCCAAGTGGTTCGTCGGCGCGACGTGCAACATTGCCTATAATTGCCTAGACCGTCACGTCACAACCTGGCGTAAGAACAAAGTCGCCATTATCTGGGTGGGCGAGAACGACCAAGAACGGGTCATCACCTACGGTGAGTTGTACCGACAGGTCAATCGCTGCGCAAATGCGCTCAAGAAACTTGGGCTCACGAAAGGTGACCGGGTCACGATCTACTTGCCGAAAGTTCCCGAACAGATCGTCGCCATGCTCGCCTGCGCACGCATCGGCCTCATCCATAGTGTCGTATATTCTGGGTTCAGCGCCCCGGCCCTCGCGAACCGCATTCAGGACGCAGAATCCAAACTGGTCATTACGGCCGACGTCGGGTTTGATAGGGGAAAGGTTCTCAACCTCAAGCCAGTGGTCGACCAAGCCGTTGCGAATTCCCCCACGGTCGAACACGTCGTGGTCTTACGGCGTCAGATTCCATATGTGAGCTTATCCGCGCCAAAGGAAATCGATTGGCACGACTGGGTCAAGGGCGAGAAAGCGGTCTGCGCAGCCGAGCCTCTCGATGCAGAACACCCCTTGTACATTCTCTACACATCAGGCACGACCGGCAAACCCAAAGGCGTGGTCCATGTCCACGGCGGCTACATGGTCGGAACCTACATCACCACGAAATACGTCTTCGACCTTAAGGAGGATGATGTTTACTTTTGTGTCGCCGACCCTGGCTGGGTCACCGGTCACAGTTACATCGTCTATGGCCCCCTCCTCAACGGAGCCACAATCCTTACAGCTGAAGGCAAGCCGGACTATCCAAACCCTGGCCGATGGTGGGATTTGATCGAACGTTATGGCGTCTCGATCTTCTATACGACCCCCACCGCCATTCGTCTGCTCATGCGCTACGGGGAAGACTGGCCGAAGAAATACGATCTCTCCACCCTTCGCATCCTTGGCAGCGTGGGCGAGCCGATCAATCCGGAAGCTTGGGAATGGTTCCATCGGGCAGCCGGGGGAAATAAACCGATCATGGACACCTGGTGGCAGACCGAAACAGGCTCCATCCTGATTACCCCTTTGCCGACGGTCCCCTTGAAGCCAGGCTCCGCAACCAGGCCCTTTCTCGGCATCGAAGCCGATGTCGTGGACAAGCAAGGCAACAGCCTCCCCCCCAACGCCGGCGGGTTTGCCGTCATCAAGAAGCCCTGGCCTTCGATGATGCGGACCATCTACAAAGATCCGGAACGCTACAAAACCTATTGGAACACGATCCCGAACTGTTACACCGCCGGCGACATCTGCCACAAAGATGCAGATGGTTACATGTGGTTCATGGGCCGTGCCGACGACGTGATCAAAGTAGCCGGCAACCGACTCGGTACCGCCGAGGTGGAAAGCGCGTTGGTCAGCCACCCAGCCGTGGCAGAAGCGGCCGTGATCGGCAAACCACACAAGCTCGTCGGCGAGTCCATCAAGGCCTTTGTCATATTGAAGCAGGGGGAAGTGGACAGTCCGGCGCTCATTCAATCGATTAAGGATCAAGTGCTGAAAGAGTTGGGAAAAATTGCCGTGCCGTCAGAGATCGACATTGTGCCTTCGCTCCCTAAAACCCGGTCCGGTAAAATCATGCGGCGAGTGCTCAAGGCGAAAGAGCTCGGGCAGGACGTTGGCGATATTTCCACGATCGAAGATTGATGACACATCAACACACCAGGCGATCGATGAGACGTTTGTGCGCGTAGCAAATAATCGGAGGGTGTCCATGTCTCCAGCAACAGGTCCACGAATCATGATCGCAATCGGAATACTGGCACTCGGGCTGACGGCGATCACCCCAGTCGTCAGCTCAGCTGCCGAACCAGTTAAGCAGGAGAAGAAGGCCGGCAAACAGGCACAGGGGCGCACAAGCGCACCCGCCCCACAAGCACCCGCCAAAAAATTCGCCACAGCAGAGATCGCGGGAAAATCTCCATCCTGTTTCGGTGAGGCGCCGACTCTCAACAAGCTCTCACCTGACCAAGGGAAAGCGGGAGACAAGGTCACCATTACGGGAACCAATTTCGGTGCCGCAGCCTGCTTGCGAGGTGTCTCGTTCGGTCCGGGTCACCCGGCTCAGTTTCATCAGACGAACGATAGCATTACAGCGACCGTGCCGAGCGGTGGGAAGAAAGGCCTGGTCCTCCTCACCGTCACCACCTCCTCAGGAGAAAGTTCGAAACCGTTTCTTGTAAAATAGAAAGAGCGGGGAGCAGTCAGACCATCCTTCTTGCGCGCAGAACGCGCACGATGAAACTGTGCTCGTCCGATGCGCGCAGTGAAGGACAGTCTGACTGCTCCCCTTAGGGTGACGTGGGGAAAATCGGAAGGCCTTCGCTCGCTACACACATGATAGGTCTTATCGAACATGAGGCGTAAGCCAGGCGAACCGATCTATCTGAAACGTCACATACTAGGGCTCGCTGCGGCCGTGGTAGCGCCAATTCTCCTCCCTCTTCTTTACCACCGCTATATTACTCCACTGAGTTTTTCCACCATATTCGCCGCAAGCCTGGTCATTGCACTAATCGGGAGTATCGCGCTCTATTTGACCTACCGATCCTCAGCTGAGAACGAACCATAACGCCACTACCCGCCCTTCTGATCAGGTCTCTGATGGAGCCAAGCAAGAGGAGCCGTCGCATTTGAGAGGTAGGCTTGCCCAAACCCTAACACCAAATGTGCGTCTTGTAGCCGCAATTCCCAGAGGGCAAAATCTGCGAAACCAAACATCATGGCCGATTGAGGAAAGCAGGCGAGATAACGCTCCTTCACTTCAAGATAGCCCGGTGCCCCGACGTCCAGTAACGACGCCTCACCTTGAAGATTCATCCGCCGCAGTGCCAAGGGATTCTTCCCTGGCCGATCCGGTTCTGAGACAAACAGCCCGACACGCGGGTCGCGTAGCAGATGTTCAGTATGCAGCGCCAACCGACTCACATGGATATAGGCGCTCGTCCAGTGTTCGCCAAAGACGTAGGGCACATGCGACCCAAACGGTCGGCCGTTCCTCAGTGTCAGCAGAACCCCTGTCCGAATCTCCTCGGTCAGCTTCGCCCAAGCAGCTTGAACCTCCTCACTCGACATCGCGTCAGACATGGCCATACAGAACCCTCCTTCTGCCCTTCCTCCCACTCGTAACCCCGCCTCGCAGATCTAACCCTGCGCCATCACGGACATACAAGAGAAGACCCTTCTGCCTATGATTACTGGAAACCAGGACAACCCTCCTTGTATTCTGTCTGTGAGCTGCTCCAAAACCCAGCACGCTTTATGCTAGGACGCACTTGATGAAGCCTCACGCCATCTTATCAAAACACGCAGCGTGTCTGCTCATGATCTCACTGCTTGTGAGCCTTGGCTGTGCAACCCCATCGACGCAGCAGCCGACAATCGTCGGACCGCAGTGCCTCATTGAGTGGGATAAGGTGAACGACCCGAAGGTCATCAGGTATCAACTCACCGTGATCAACCAGGAGAATCCGGCAGAGAAAACGGTGCTGATAATCCCTGCGGAAACAACGAAACTGCCCTGTAAGGATGCGGGCGCCAACCATGAAGGGCTGTGGGGAGTGACCGTGCAATCCTGTTACGACACATTCACGTGTAGCGTCCCAACCGACATCGTACGCATGCGCATCGCCTCGAAGTAAGTTCGACATGCAGGATCGCCACACCTGCGCAGCCTGAGTGTTTTCTCCTCTTGAAACGTGTATCCTTTACGATAATGAGAAACGGGAACGCCAACTGCCGCTCCAGGAATAGTGGTCGCTGGGTAAGCCGGCTGCAGGAAAGGGAGCAGAGCGCCCTTTCCAATGGCATCACACTCCAATCAGACATCACGCAAAAGGGAGACAGCAGATGAAAAAAATATGGATCGCACTGGGACTGTGTCTGTCAGTGGTCGTTGCAGGCTGTGGTGGCGGAACGGCCGAAATCAAAGAGGACCGGCTGACCGTCGGAAAGGTCCAGGGTGAGATCAAAGTCGGCATGGCGGCGTCTCAAGTCGCAGAACTCCTCGGCTCGCCGAATATCGTGACGACAGATGAGAAACGTCGCGAGGTCTGGATGTACGACAAGGTCTCAACCGATCGGGTCGACACCTCCAGCTCTTCCTTTGCCGGACTGATCATCTTGGGCGCAAATTCACGTAGCAGTTCCAGCTCGCAGCGACAGCGAACCCTGACCATCATCATTAAGTACGACGAAGAGAAGAAGGTTCGTGACTTTGCCTACAACTCCACGCAATTCTAAGTGGCTGTTCACAGGCCAGGGAGGCAACCTGAGATCGCTGGGAGTCTGCCTGGCTTCGGTCGTGCTGCTGACTGCCTGTGTCGCGCATACGGAGCCAGCCGAGTTGTTTCAGCTGACGGCAGAATCGCCCATGCACCGGGCCATGCAGACCCGGTTCTTTGAGACGCGCGATGAAAAAGAATTGTTGTCGGCGTCGGCTGCTGTGCTCCAGGATCTCGGCTTTCAAGTCGAGGAGAGTGTGCACGAGGTCGGGTTTCTGCGGGCCACGAAAGAGCGCAGCGCACGGGAATACGGTCAATATATCCAGCGGGCCCTGTTCTTGATTCTCTCACTCGGCAAACTGCTCGCCCCGGTGGATCTGCATCAGAAGATCGCGGCAGGATTGATCACCAGGCCGCTCAACCAGGGCGCCACTAGACAGGAAGTCCGTATCGTGTTCTACCGCGTCATATGGAAAGGCGACGGACAAACCGATCAGCAATATATTCCACCGGGCCAACAGTCTATGGAAATGATCCGGGACCCGGAAATCTACCAACAATTTTTCGCCAAACTCTCCAAAGCCGTGTTTCTGGACGCACATACCCTATGACCGAGCGAGGACGAGGATCTATGACTGCCAACACACGATGCATATGGAGATGCCTGCTCATTGCCGGGAGCCTCCTCCTCTACGGCTGTTCCACACCGCCAACGCCACAAGATCTCTTGGCGCCGACCGACGCGCAACTCAAGATCCGCAGCCTCCAGACGCGAACCTTCGAGGTCAAAGATCGGAACGTCGCCATACGTGGAGTTATCGCGTCGCTCCAAGACCTCGGGTTCATCATCGAGCGAGCCAATGAGCCGCTCGGACTCGTGACGGCCGCGCGATTCGCCGAGCCCAACTATTACGACGTGATCAGTGTCACCGTCACCGTGCGTCAGGACACGAAGGATCGCCTGACCATCCGGGCAAACGCGATCTATAACAACAAGCCCATCGAGGACCCCAAGGTGTATCAAAATTTCTTTGCATCCCTCGAGCGTTCGCTGTTTCTGACGAAGGAGTAAAAGATTCCCACCATGGCGCCTCTGCCCCTCAGATACGCCGCCGCGCATAGCGCAGTGGCTGCCTCGCTTCTCTACACGCTGCTGATCCACGGCTGTGCGCCCTACGAATCACGGCATCAAAACCAATGGAACTCGCGGGAGCAGATCTGGCTATCGGAAGCGAGCCAGCTCAAGATCCGAGCTGCACAAACGCGCGCGTTTGATACCACGGATCGTCGGCGAATGTTCGAGGCCATCGTTTCCACTATGCAAGACTTGGACTTCAATGTGGAAGTGCTGGATGAAGAGTTGGGAATCATTTCCGGAAAGAAATTTGTCGAGAGCGAACAGTCCTACGGCACCGACCCGTCCTATCTCCTCTATCGCCCTGACACCCTCCTCCTCCTGACGCGCAATTTTCACACATGGGGCCCGTTCCACCACCGCAGTAATCTCGTGCGCTTCACCGCCACCATCCGGCCCCGCGGAGAATCCCAACTTATCGTCCGGGCCAGCGCACAGTTCTACTTGCAGGCCGTCGAAGAACCAGGTCCGTACCAGCAATTCTTCCGTGCGCTGGAGCAAGCCGTTTTTCTCCAGGGCCAGTCGGTGGAATAACCCCCACACCGTCATTCCACATCAACAATCAACTCCTCGCGCTTCGTCCTGACCTCACCCCAGACCGTGTGCAGGCCCAATGCGCCATCTATGCTTCCTGCATCCGCATGAACTGGCGTGCGGCGATCAGGTCCTGCCTGGTACAGAGCTGCTTCTCACGCAATAGATGCTCCAACGCTGCAATCCTGGCAGTCATCTCCGGCAACACGATATCAATTTGTTCGCGCAGATCTTGC
>Ga0163152_10001913_pt1 | contig 31539 bp, 25 predicted proteins | sample OliLakLV19MP8IB2_FD_148635 | JGI IMG/M metagenome (GOLD analysis project Ga0163152, IMG submission 148635) | Freshwater microbial mat bacterial communities from Lake Vanda, McMurdo Dry Valleys, Antarctica - Oligotrophic Lake LV.19.MP8.IB-2 | ecosystem: Environmental > Aquatic > Freshwater >...
TACCCGGCGGGAACGGTCCGATCGTCCCGCCGGGTACCTACCGGGTCAGTCTGGCCTCCGTGGTGGACGGTATCACCACCGAACTGGTGCCGCCGGTCAGCTTCCGCGCCGTCCCGATCACTGAACCGACGATTCCGGTCGGGGACCGCGCCGCCATCGCGGTCTTCCATCAGCAGTCGGCGCAACTGCAGCGGGTCGTCATGGGCGCGGCGCAGGCGATGAGCGAGGCCGAGAGCCAGCTCGCCACGCTGCGCCGGGCAATCGACCAGACCCCGGCGGTGCCCGCGGCGCTGATGGATACCGCCCGGATGCTGACCACCAGGATGCTCGATCTTCGAGTGGCCATGAGCGGCGACCCCACGCTGTCACGGCGCCAGGAGCCGGACATGACCAGTATCCAGGACCGGCTGGGCCGGATCGTGGGTGGCACCTGGAGCACGACGATGGCGCCGACCCAGACCCATCGTCGGCAGTACGAGATCGTGTCCACCGAATTCGCGGCCTGGTTGCCCCAGCTGCGCACCATCGTGGAGCAGGACCTGCCGCGCTTGATGCGGGCGGCGGAGGCCGCAGGTGTCCCCTGGACACCGGGGCGGCCAATTCCGAACTGGCCGTAACCAGGTCCGGAGTGCCGGTGGAAACCTGACGCGCGCCTTTGGCGTCAGGCGAGGATCTGCGGGGTCACGCGGAGACGCGGAGGAGGCGGAGACGCGAAGAACTCCAGCCAAGGCTGGGTCCATCAGTGTATGGCGTGGCAAACAAATGGTGGGGGATTGAAAACCCCATCAACCTTCAGTTCATGAGGGATGCACGGAGCCGGACCTCCGCGGCTCCACCTCCTCCGCGCCTCCGCGTGAGCCTGCCGTAGCGGCCCCTACCATCGAAGTTTGGTCTGACGCCCCCAACCAGAAGGCAACTCAGCCATGAGTGAAGACCTCTCATACCCGATCGGTCCCTGGGTGGAACCCTCCGAGGTGAGCCCCGCCGCCATCGGCGCCGCGATCAGCCGGATCGCCGCGCTGCCGGCGGCGTTCCGAGCCGCAGTCGAGCCGCTCACCGATGCCCAACTCGACACACCCTATCGTCCCGGCGGCTGGAGCGTCAGGCAGCTCGCGCATCACCTTCCCGACAGCCACCTCAACGCCTATGTCCGGATCAAGCTGGCCCTGTCGGAAGACGCGCCGACGATTCGCCCCTATGACCAGGAGGCCTGGGCCGAGCTCCCCGATTCCGTGGAAACACCGGTCCGGATCTCGCTCGACCTGCTGACCGCCCTGCATGCCCGGTGGGTCGTCCTGCTCCGTGCCATGTCCCCGGAACAGTGGAGCCGCCAGTACCACCATCCGGAGACGGGGACCCAGCGGCTCGACACCGTCATTCTGCACTACGCCTGGCACGGCGACCATCACCTGGCCCACGTCACCCGGCTGCTCGACCGGATGGGGTGGTGGTAGGGGGGCGCTGCAGCGCCCCCCAATGACTCACGGAGTCACGCGGAACGCGATTTCCCCGTTGATCACCGTGAAGAGGGTCTTCGCCGTCAGGATCTCCGGCTCCGGCACCTGCATGATGTCCTTGTCGAGAATGGTCAGGTCGGCCCATTTGCCGGCGGTGATCGTCCCTCGGCGATCCTCCTCGAACGCCGCGAACGCCGGCCAGTAGGTGAACATCCGCAGTGCCTGGGCCCGGGTCAGCGCCTGCTCGGGATGCCACCCCTCCCCGGAAAAGCCCCGGACATCCTTCCGCGCCACTGCGGCGTAGAACTCGATCATCGGCTCGCCGCGCTCCACCGGAGCGTCCGACCCACCCGCCACCGGCACGCCCTGGGACATCAGCGTCTGCCAGGCATAGGCCCCCGCGACACGGTCCAAGCCGATCCGCGCCGGCACAAAATGCAGGTCGCCAATGGCGTGCGAGGGCTGCATCGAGGCGATGATGCCCAGCTCCTTGAACCGCGGCAGGTCGGCGGGGTCCACGATCTGCGCGTGCTCGTTGCGCCAGCGCGGATCGGGAGTCGGACGCTCGGCCGCCGGCACCGCGGTCATCGCCGCCTGGTACATGTCGAGCAGGAGCCGGTTGCCCCGGTCCCCGATCGCGTGGGTCTCGACCTGGATTCCGGCTCGGAGTGCGGCGACGAGCATCGGCGCCAGGCGGGTCGTGTCGGTGGTAATCAGCCCGCTGGTGGTCGGATCGTCGGAGTAGGGCTGCAGCAGGGCCGCGCCCCGCGAGCCGAGCGCCCCGTCCATCACTGCCTTGATCGTCCGCACGGTAAAGCGACCGTTGAACTCATCGATCGAGGGGCCGAGCTGGATCAGGGAGTCGGCATCAGCGGAGGGGCCGGAGATCGCCTTGTAGATCCGCAGCTTGATCCGTTCCTCCCCGTACAGCCGACGCATCCGATCCACCTCGGCCAGGCTACCGTGGGCATCGTGCACCTGCACCCAGCCCAGCCGGACCTCGCGATCCGCCCCGAGTTCCACGGCACGATCGAGGTCGGCGTCGGTCGTGGCCGGGACCAGCCGGCGCACCAGCCCCTGAGCGGCATCGATCAGCATGCCGGTCGGCTCGCCGCCAGCGTCAATGTTGATGGCGCCCCCGCTCGGCGCCCGGGTTGCGCGGGTGACCCCGGCCAGCCGGAGCGCCATGGAATTGGCAATCGAGGCGTGGCCGTCGGCGCGGGTCAGCACCACGGGGTGGGCCGGGGCGATGCGATCCAGATCCTGCCGTGTCGGGAACACCGCGGGGCTCCAGAACGTCTCGATCCATCCCCGGCCCACCACCCATTCCCCCGCCGCCGTCTGGTCGATTCGCTCTTTGACCTTGGCCAGGAACGCCTCGAGGGAGTTGAGCCCCTCGAGATTGAGGTTCATCTCGCGCTGGCCAATACCGGTCAGGTGCACATGCGCGTCCACCAGCCCAGGAAGGACCGTGGCACCGGCCAGGTCGATCACCTCGGTGGCATCACCGATATACCGAGCGGCAGAGGCGTTGGTGCCGACGAACAGCACCATGCCGTCCTTGATCGCGACCGCCTCGGCGTTGGGCATCGCCTCATCGGCGGTGTAGACAACACCGTTCTGGAACACCAGGTCGGCAGGTTCGCTGGTGGCGCACCCGGCGAGCATGGCGAGGCACAACACGGCGGGCATCTGGCGCATGACGATTCCTGGAAAGGGGAAGACAACCTCGGAATCTAGCGTTGATCCGCGGGCGTGGAAGATGCCGGCTGGAGGGGTAGCATCATTGCTGGGTTGTGCCGGGCTGGATCCAGCGCCTAGAATTGCACGGGCCTTCGGCCGCCCACCGCGCCCCCCAGCCCAGGCCGAGAGGACCTCGATGACCCTGCCCAGCAGCGAATTCCCTCCGCTCCAGTCGATCCCGCCACTGGTCGCGCGTCGCGGCGGGCCGGTGCGTCGCTGGATCGGGCGAAGCATCCTGCGCCTCCTGGGGTGGCGGATGGTCGGCGCCCTTCCTGACGAGTCGCGTTTCGTCATCATTGCCGCTCCCCACACCTCCAACATGGATTTCATCGTGGGGATGAGCCTGATCTGGGCCCAATCGATCGACGCCCGATGGATCGGCAAGCAAGAGCTGTTTCGTGGCCCGATGAACCGGATCTTTCGACGACTCGGCGGGATTCCGGTCGATCGCCATGCACCGGGGGGAGTGGTCGACGATGCCGTGGCCGCGTTTCGCAACAGCGATCGCATGGTCCTGGCGATTGCCCCCGAAGGGACCCGCAAGTCGGTGACGCGGTGGAAGTCCGGCTTCCACCGCATTGCCTTCGGTGCCGATGTTCCCGTGGTCTGCGGGTTCTTTGATCGTGGCCGGAAACTGGTGGGCTTCGGGCCGACGGTCTGGCCGACCGGCGACCTGGAGGCGGATATCCAGCGACTGCGGAGGTGGTACGGGCAGGAGTGAGACTGCCCGCCGGTGGCGCTATTCCGGGCTGCGTGTCCGCCAATAGCGCGCCAGCCCGTGCCAGCTGTCCCGCACCCCGCCGAACCCGATCCGCGCCGCCTGGTCGGCCCCCATTACATCCTGAAAGCCCGCCTCGACCGACTGCATGAACCGATCGGCGCGTTCGGTGTCGGTGCCCGCCTCGGCCAATGACGCCCGCACCCGCTGCCCCCAGTCCGCCAGCATCGTCTCGTGCCGATCGAGGTGCGACGCCGGGTCATCGCCGGGACCAAAGTGGGTGTGGATGAGCCGGGCGGGCTTCCACCGCCCGATGGTGTCGTGGCTCTGCCGCCAGGCTTCGAGGTCAATATCCGGCGGTGGGGTAACCGGCAGGGCGAAACGCCCGCCAACCAGCAGCAACCCGGCAGTATCTCCCACCCAGGCGTGCCCGCTGGGGGCATCGAGGAAACTGACATGGTGGACGGCGTGCCCGGGCGTGTAGGCCACCTCGATCGCACGCCGGCCCAGCAGGAGGCGCTCGCCGCCCTCGAGCGGGGTGATCCGTTCGGCGGGAACCGGCGCAATCTCGCCCCAGAGGGTCTCCATCAGATTGCCATAGATGCGTGTTGCACTCTCCACCAGTCGGGTGGGATCGGCCAGGTGCCGCGCACCGCGCTGGTGGACGAGCACCTGGATCCGGGGGTTCTGGCGGAGCAGGGTACCCACCCCACCGGCATGGTCAAGATGGATATGGGTCAGCAGGATGGTGGTGACATCGCCGATGTCCGCAGCGAGGAGCTCGAGGCCCTTGTGGAGCGCCCCCAGCGTCACCGCCGGACCCGGGTCCACCAGGAGAAGCCCTTCACCCGAATCGATCACCCCGGCGGCGATATACCCTGGACGACCCCGATACTTCAGGTCGATCAGGGTCATCCCGTGGCCAAGCTTCCGGTTCATACCCCACCCTGGTCGAAGTGTGGCGCGGTGCGGGCAAACCACGGGCGGGAGCGCTCCAGCTGCCCCGCCAACTGAAACAAGGTGGCCTCGCCGGCAGTGGGGGCCACGAAGTGCACCCCGACCGGGAGCCCGTCTGCGGTCCACGCCAGCGGCACCGACATCGCCGGCTGGCCGGTCACGTTGAAGACCGGTGTCCAGGGGATGAACTCGAAGACCTGATCGGCCGCCTGCTGCAGTGCGCCACCCCAGCGGAGCAGGCGGCGGGCATTGAGGCGGCCGAGCACCGCCAGCTGGGCACGCTCGAGGCCAGTCGGCTGCAGCGCCCCGATCGGGAAGGGCGGCATGGCAAGGGTGGGCGTCAGGAGGAGATCCCACTGCGAAAAGAAATGTCCCACCTGACGGGTGGTGCGCTCCAGCAGGCGCACCGCCTGGACGAAGTCCGCGGCGGAGAGCTGCTCACCCAGGAGCGCCAGCGCCCAGGTGGCGGGTTCAAACTCCGGCGCCCTCGCACGGCGGCCCAGCAGCCGCTCCGCATCCGCGATATCCCCGCGCAGTTCGCCACAGAGCATGATGAGAAACGCCTGGGCCAGCGCCGGCCCATCGACCAGCGGGGCGGCGGGCTCGACCTGATGCCCCAACTCCTGCAGCAGCGTCACCGTCTCCTCGACCGCCCGGACGCATGCGGGGTCCACCGACTTGCCCATTAGCGGTGTGGTGGTCCAGGCGATCCGGAGCGGGCCCGGCTCGCGGTTCACTTCGTCGAGGAACGGCCGCGCTGGAGCCGGAGCCCAGTAGGGGGCGCCGACATCGGGGCCGGCAATCGCGTCCAGCGCGGCGGCACTGTCGCGCACCGACCGGGTCAGGACTCCCTCGACCACCGCACCCTGCCAGATCTGCCCGATGTCGGGGCCGGTCGGCACCCGGCCCTTGGAGGGCTTGAGGCCAAAGAGGCCACAGCAGGAGGCGGGAATCCGAATCGAGCCACCGCCGTCACCACCCCCCGCGACCGGAACCATCCCCGATGCGACTGCCGCGGCCGACCCGCCGCTCGACCCGCCGGGGGTCCGATCCAGTGCCCAGGGGTTGCGGGTGGGGCCAAACAGCACCGGTTCCGTGAAGGGGGTCAACCCGAATTCCGGGGTGTTGGTCTTGCCTGCAATCACGAATCCGGCCGCACGGTACCGCCGGATTACCTCGCTGTCGGCTGGCGCCACGTAGTCCCGCAGGAAGCGGCTGCCACAGCGGAACGGCTCACCGGCCACGGTCCCAAGAAGGTCCTTCACCAGGAAGGGCACCCCCCGAAACGGACCGTCGGGAAGGTCGGCCGACGCGGCGCGGCGGGCCTGCTCGAACATCGGATGGATCACGGCATTGAGCGGGGGGTTCAGCGCCTCGATCCTGGCGATGGAGGCCTCGACCAGTTCCAGTGGCGACAGCGCCCTGGTGCGAACCAGATCCGCCAGGCCGAGACCGTCGTACTGGGCGTATTCGGGAAAGGGCAGCATCCGGACTCCGACAGGGGGTCTGGAAAGGTAGTGGGGTGGAGGGGTGGCGGGCGGCCGTCGCTTGCCGCGTTTAGATGCCCCACGGTGCGCATTTCTGGTTGCCGGTCCTACCCTCGTATTCGCCATGGTGGTGACTGGGCACGGAGTACACCGACAACCAGGAGTCCAGTTTGCCTACCACCAGGCCTCGACCAGTTCGGGCTGCAATGCGACTACCCGATTGGGACTACCGGCGCGCCGATTGGTACTTCGTGACGATCGGAACCAAACGCCACACCCGATCCCTGGCACACGTTGCACTCGGAAGACTTGTCTCCACCGAGGCTGGGCGAGTTGTCGGCGAATGCTGGACGCGACTCCACACACTTCATCCCGAGGTCTCGCTGGATGCCTGGGTGGTCATGCCGGATCACTTCCACGCCCTGATCAGACCGGCCGGCGTGGGAAAGGGCCAAGAGCGGGGCCCGGGACGTCCGCCCGAAATCGAACCCAGATGGCGAAGCGGTTCGCTGGGAGTGCTCATCAACCATTTCAAGCGCGGGGTGACAGTGACTTTGCGCCAACGAGGGATCCCGTGGCCGGGCTGGCACCGCGGATATCACGACCGCGTGGTGCGGGATCCGTCGGCACTGATCCGCATTCGACGATATATCGGATTGAATCCGGTACGGTATCTGGCGCGGCACGGGGGGCCGGCCCCAACGCATGCCGATGGTACGGGCGCCCTATAGGGCGCCCCTACGCGCGCCCCGGGCGGAAATCGCCGGCCCCAACGCATGCCCATGGATCGCCGGCCCCAACGCATGCCGATGGTACGGGCGCCCTATAGGGCGCCCCTACGCGCGCCCCGGGCGGAAATCGCCGGCCCCAACGCATGCCCATGGATCGCCGGCCCCAACGCATGCCGATGGTACGGGCGCCCTATAGGGCGCCCCTACGCGCGCCGGGTGGGATGTCCACCGGCAACCCCGCGCCAACCCACGCGCCATATCCGCCGGCCAGATTGGCGACCGCCCCGCGGCCCCGGGCCTGGAGCAGGCTCGCCGCAATGGCGGATCGGCCCCCGCCCTGGCACTGCATTACGACCTCGCTTCCCTCCGGGATTTCCTCGAGGCGCGCCTCCAGGTCCGGCAAGGGGATGTGAATCGCGCCGGGAAGATGACCGGCATCCCATTCCGACCGAGCCCGCACGTCCACCACGACCTTGCCTTCGCGCTCTGCAGCCAACTCCGACACTGATACCTGTGGCACCTGAAGCAGGGCCCGCCCTTCCGCAACCCATATCCCCAGCGCCTCGGCGCCGAAGTATCCCGTCACCCGGTCAAGACCAATGAGCACCAGGTTGCGAACGGCGGCATCGACCGACATGCGGCTGGCATCGGCCATCAGCAGATAGAGGTCCTGATCATACGGGAGCAGCGAACCGGCCCAATTGGTAAAGCTCTTGTTCAGCGGCAGGCTGAGGGTGCCCGGAAGGTGTCCGGCTGCAAATTCGGCGGCGGTGCGCGTGTCCACCACGACTTCTCCGCGCTCCAGCAGCCCGGCCAGCCGACCCTCCCCGATCCGCTCGGGGGAAGGCAGCGTGCCCAGGAGCGCCGGACCCTCCCGATTGAGCCGCTTCATGACACCGAAGTAGCGGGGCGGTTCCGGCTGACCGGCGAGCACCATGGTGACGAATGCATCCTCGCTGGCCGGCTCGAAGGCCCAATTGTAGCGCCGCTCGTACCCCAGGGTGGACTGCGGCACGGCGCTCAGTCCCTTGCCGCACGCCGAACCGGCGCCGTGGCCAGGCCAAACCTGGAGATGGTCGGGATACTCGGCCAGGAGTTGCAGGCTGCGCCACAACTCGCGGGCAGCACCGTCGCTGGCGCCCTCCACCCGGGCAGCCTTTTCGAGCAGGTCGGGGCGACCGACGTCGCCGACGAAGAGAAAATCGCCAGTGCAGGCACCCATCGGTTCGGAGGCGACGGCGCCGTCGGTAACCAGGAACATCAGGTGCTCAGGAGTATGCCCCGGCGTGTGCACAGCACGAAGGACGATGTTGCCGACCCGGATCTCGTCGCCGTCGTGCAGCAGCGTCACCGATGGATCGGCGGCAAAGGCGTACTGCCAGTCGGGGGTCCCACAGGCGGAGAGATACATCCGCGCGCCCGAGCGCGCGGACAACTCGCGGGTCCCCGAGAGGTAGTCGGCATGGATGTGGGTCTCGGTGACCCCGGTTATCCGCAGCCCCTCGAACTCCGCCGCAGCCAGGTACTGGTCCACCAGGCGGTTCGGGTCCACCACGATCGCCTCGCCGGTGGCAGCGCAGCCGATCAGGTAGCTGGCCTGAGCCAGGGTGTCGTCGTAAAAGCGCTTGAAGATCATTCCATCCCCTCGATCATTGACCCCGGAGCAGCACGATAGCTCCCATCACCAGCAGAAACACCGCAAAACCTCGCCGCAGCGATTCCTGTGAAACATGGCGCACCATGCGGGTCCCGGCCAGCACCCCCACGAACGCCAGTGCGGTGAAGAGCACCACCGCACCCCAGTCCAGGGACACCTCTCCTGCGTAACGGGCAAAGCCCGAAACGGCACTCAGGGTAATCAGCACCAGCGAGGTGCCGACCGCCTGCTTCATCCCGAGTCGGGCCAGGATCACCAGCGTCGGCACGTACAGGAACCCTCCACCAATGCCCACCAGTCCGGTCAGGACGCCCACCAGTCCGCCGAGCCAGCCGACGACCCGCAGTGAACGGGGGGCCTCAGACTCCGCCACCGTCGCCTTGGGAGCCCAGAGGCGCTGGCCGAACCACATCGATATCGAGGCCAGGATCATGAAGACGGCAAAGATCGCCAGCTGCACCCCCGCCGGTACCTGCAGGCCGAGCTGGGCACCGAGCAGCGCCCCCACGATGGCGGGCGGGCCAAAGGCCAAGGCGGTACGCCAATGCACCGTGCCGCCGCGGGCGTGGCCGAGCACCCCGAACGCGCTGGTTGCGCCCACCACGACCAGGCTCATGGGGATCGCTGTCTTGACGGGAATGCCCAGGACGTACACCAGCACCGGCACGGTCAGGATGGAGCCGCCTCCGCCGAGCAGGCCGAGCGACACACCGATGACGACGGCAAGGGCATACCCGAGGATGATCAGCAAGGGCCTCCAGGTGGGGACTTTTCAACCATACGGTTGTATAGTAATATTCAAGAATGAAGGAGACAATCGCCACCCGCCTCTCACCCCCGATGCTCGACGCCGTTGCCGAGCGGTTCCGGATCCTTGGCGAGCCGATGCGGCTCCGGATCCTGCACGCCTTGCGGGGACGAGAGCACACCGTCTCCGAGCTGGTGGAGTTGACCAGTGGCGGGCAGGCCAACGTGTCCAAGCACCTGCAACTGCTCCACCGCCAGGGCTTCGTGCAGCGGCGCAAGGATGGCACCAGTACCTGGTACGCCATCCAGGATCCGGCGGTCTTTGAGCTCTGCGACCTGGTCTGTGGCGGCGTCGAGGAGGATCTCGACCGCCGCCGCCGGGAGCTCAAGCTCCCGCGCCGCCCCTAGACCGGCGAGGACTTCGGCCGACAGCCAAAGAGCCCGAAACGACCCAGGATCCGCTCCAGCGGGCAGAACCCGGTCAGGCTTGACTGAAACAGGTTGAATCCCACGAAGGCGGTAAACGCAAGCCAAAGCGGGTCCACCCAGATGGCCAGCGCCACCGAAACCATGATGAACATCCCGGCGATCCGTCGAATCACGGCATCATTGCACATCGCATCCTCCCCATACGAGTTGACCTGCGCCCTTCCCACCTTGGATCCTCACTGCTCTTACCTCTTGACTCTCACCCTGCCACCTGAGACCTGATACCCGGTACCTCCTAGCCGAACTCCTCCATTGCCAGCACCCCGACATGGAGTCGCTCCCCCGGTGGCAGGTTCCCCGCCTCCGTCCGCATCGCGGCCCCGACGGCCCGGGCGCACTCGGCGGACATGACGCTCATGAACAACCTGCTCAGGCCCGGCCATGCCCGGGACCCCTCCCGGCGTCCCGAGGTGCCCACCCCGTGGACGGGGTCGAACTCCGTGTATCCCCCGATCGGATGGGCGTCGAGGATTGACCGAACCCGCGCCGGCTCGGCGCCACTGTAGATAATGACCAGCATCTTCATCGCTGCCATGATTCCCTCCTCAGAGCTTCCAGGCCAGACCGCCATTCCCTATTCCCGCTCGTGTTGCAGTTCCCAGTACAGCAACGGCACCACCACCATGGTCAGCCCGGTGGCCACCACCGCCCCGAACATCAGCGCCACCGCCAGCCCCTGGAAGATCGGGTCGAGCACCATGACCAGGCCGCCCACGACCACCGCGGCGGCCGTCAGGGCGATCGGCCGGAAGCGCACCGCACCCGCCTCGATCAGCGCCTCACGCAGGGAGTGGCCCCGTTCCTGGGCCAGCTGGATGAAATCCACCAGCAGGATCGAGTTGCGTACGATGATCCCCGCCAAGGCAATCATCCCGATCATCGAGGTGGCGGTAAAGAACGCCCCGGTAATGGCGTGCCCCGGCAGGATCCCGATCAGGGTGAGCGGAATCGGCGCCATGATCACCAGTGGCACCGAGAACGACTGGAACCATCCCACCACCAGGACATAGATCAGCACCAGCACCACCGCGAAGGCAAGCCCCAGGTCGCGGAACACCTCGATCGTCACCTGCCACTCGCCATCCCACTTCATCGCCACCTCATCGAGGCGCTCCGGCTGGACCGCGTTGTACCGCGCAATCTCGACGCCGGCTACCCGGACCGAGTCCAGGGCCTGGTTCATGGCCAGAATGGCGTAAACCGGCGACTCGATCTCTCCCGCCACATCGGCCGTCACGTAGATGACCGGCCGGAGGTTCTTCCGGTATCTCGACAGTTCGCGAACGGTGGTATCCACGGTCACGAACCGGCCCAATGGCATCGGACCCTGCGCGGTGGCCACGGTGACGCTGAGCAATTCCTCGACCCCGCTGCGGCGCTCCAGGGCCAGGCGCGGCACGATGGCGCGGGCCTCGAGCGCCGTGGGCGAGGCGGCCACGCCGGCCTCGGTGCCAGAGAGGAGCAGGGCAAGTGTCTGCGACAGCTGCTCCACATTGGCCCCCGCCTCGGCGGCCCGCACCCGGTTCACCGTGAAGCGGACCCGAGGCTGCAACGCCTCGACGGTCCAGTCCACATCGACGACGCCAGGCGTGCGTTCCATGACCGCACGGACTTCGCGCGCCGCCGCCATCCTGATGCTGTCGGTCGGGCCATAGATCTCCGCCACCAGCGTGGACAGCACCGGGGGGCCGGGAGGGATCTCGGCAATCTTGGCACTGGCGCCGTAGCGCCGGGCGATCGAATCAATCGCCGGGCGCACCGCCACGGCAATGGCGTGGCTCTGCCGTGACCGCTCCCCCTTGGGCGCCAGGTTGACCTGCACGTCCGCCACCGACGGGCCCTGGCGCATGAAGTAGTGGCGCACCAGGCCGTTGAAGTTGAAGGGCGACGGGGCCCCGGCGTAGACCTGGGTATGGCGGACCTCTGGCACCTGCCGCAGCCAGCCCGCGACCTCCTGGCCGAGCCCGTTAGCGGTTTCCAGCGTCGTTCCCTCGGGGAGGTCGAGAATCACCTGGAATTCACTCTTGTTGTCGAATGGCAGCATCTTCACCTGTACCAGTCGGGCGGCCACCAGGCCCATCGACACCAGCAGGAGCCCGACCACGCCAGCATACACCACGTGGCGGCGGCGGGGCCGGTCGAGGAGGCCGCTCATCAGGCGGGCATAGAAGGCGCTGAACCCGCGGCGGGGAGGCTGGGTGCCGTCTCCCCCCGCTTCGCCATGTCCGGTGGGCACGACATGGCCTCGCAGCAGGCGGAGCGCCAGCCACGGCGTCACGATGAACGCCACCGCCAGCGATGCCAGCATGGCTGCGGACGCACCGATCGGGATCGGCCGCATGTACGGGCCCATCATGCCCGACACGAAGGCCATCGGCAGGATGGCGGCTATGACGGTGAAGGTGGCCAGGATGGTGGGATTGCCGACCTCATCCACCCCCTCGACCGCCGCGACATCGGGCGCGCGATCGCCCTGCTGCAGGTGACGATAGATGTTCTCCACCACCACGATCGCATCGTCCACCAGGATGCCGATCGAGAAGATCAGGGCAAAGAGCGTGATCCGGTTCAGGCTGTAGCCGAGGGCGTAGTAGACGAACAGCGTCAGGGCCAGGGTCACCGGCACCGCCACCAGCACCACCACCGCCTCCCGCCACCCCAGGAACAGCCAGATGAGCGCCGTGACGGAGAGGGTGGCGAGCAGGAGGTGGAAGATCAGTTCGCTCGCCTTCTCGGTGGCGGTCTCGCCGTAATCGCGGGTCACCTCCACCGCCACGTCCGCCGGCAGCAGCCGGGCCCGCGCTGCTTCCACCTGGGCCAGCACCGCATGGGTCACCACCGCCGCGTTTGCCCCGGGCCGCTTGGCCACGGCGATCGTCACCGCCGCCCGGGGGCCACCGTCCGCGCCCCGGTGGCTGACATAGCTGGTGCGCTCGCCGTAGTCATCGTCCACCGTCGCAACATCGCGCAGGTAGACCGGCCGACCCGCCCGGACTCCGACCACGACGGTGCCGATATCGGTGGCCGTCTCGAGCGGGGCGCCGACCGTGACGAGGGTGACGACATTGCCCGCGGCGAATTCCCCCGCCGGGAGCCGTGCGTTGGCGCCCCGGAGCCCCTGCAGTACTTCCGGGGCGGTGATTCCGCTCGCGGCCAGCCGATCGGGGTGCAGGGTGACCCGGAACTGCCGCGGCTGCCCTCCGGTGACGAACGTCTCCGACACATCGGTAATGGTCCGGATCTCATCCTCGAGGTGCGTGGCCATCTGCCGCAGCTCGTTGGAACCGTACCGGTCGGAGTGCAACGTCAGCGCGATGACCGGCACGTCGTCGATGGCGTGTGGCTTGACCAGCGGCGGCAGCGCGCCGGCCGGCGCCTGGTCCATCCCGGCCGCGAGCTTGGCGTGTACCGCCGCCACGCTGCGAACCTGATCTTCCCCGACCTTGAACCGCACCGTCACCAGCGTCATGCTCTCGGTGGCCATGCTGTAGACATGTTCCACACCGGGGATCTCCCACATCCGCCGTTCCACGGGGCGGGTCAGGAGATTCTCGACTTCGGCGGGGGAAGCACCTGGCATGGCGACGATGACATCGATCATCGGCACCGAGATCTGGGGCTCTTCTTCGCGAGGGGTGGCCACGATGGCCAGCCCACCCACGAGCAGCGAGGCGACGGTCACCAGGGGGGTCAGCTTGGAGCGCAGGAAAGCCTGCGCGACACGTCCGGCGATACCCATCTTCAGTTCCCGCCCGGAAGGCTGTCGCGGATCAGGACCAGATCCCCGGGAGCCAACCCCGAAAGGACCTCGACCAGCCCGTCTGGCAGCATCCGTCCGACCCGGACCCACCGGCGCTCAGCCTGGTCGGCCACCACCAGGTCCACTCCCACCAGGTCTCCCTGGCGCACCAGGGCCGAGGCCGGAATCACCAAAGCATTCCGAACCCCGTTCGGCACCCGCACCGTGGCCGCCGAGCCACCGATGAAGGCGCGATCGAGATTGGCCACCAGGATGTTGGCGCGCACCATGTTGCCCGACTCACCGCGGACAACCCCTTCCACCTCGCCGCGCGCCAGCTGACCCTCGATCAGCACCTCGATTGCAGTGCCGCGGGACAGCCCCTGGAACACCGCCGGGGCTGCCGTCACCTCGATCCGGAGCCGGGACTGATCCTCCACCATCAGCAGCGGTGCACCCGGAGCCGCCATCGCCCCCGGGTCCACAAAACGACGCGACACCACTCCCGCAAAGGGGGCCCGGATCTCGGCGTACGATGCCACCGCCGCGACTTCGGCCGCGCCTGCCCGCGCCGTGCGCACCGCCGATTGCGCCCGAACCAGTCCGGTCTCGGCCTGTTCCAGTTGCACCCGGGTGGCTGCGCTGTCGACAAAGAGCGCCCTGATCCGCTTGGCCATCGCCTCGGCGTCTCGCTCCATCGCCAGCGCCTCGGCCAGGCCGGCCTCCACCTGAGCCCGTCTGGCATCCAGGTCCCGGGTGTCCAGTCGAGCCAGCACCGCCCCGGCGACGACCCGATCGCCCTCGTGAACCAGCACCGCCTCAACGGTGGCCATGACCCGGGTGGACAGGGTGGCCTGCTGGACCGGCTCGACGGTGCCGGCCACCTCTATCACGGCGGCAAGCTGGGTGTCCCGCACGGCAATACGGGCGCCGATGGCCGCGGCAGATTGAGCGGTCTCGATCGCCGGTGGTTCGGCGCTGCATCCGGCGAGCAGGACCGCCCCGATCAGGCCAACGGCAAGGGTGGAAGGACGATGCATGAGTGGCTCCTGGATCAGCGCCCGAGGGCGATCAGAAAGTCGAGGGAAAGGCCCCGGGCCTGCTGGCGCTCGGCGGCGGAGATGAGGACCTGATAGACCGCCGCGGAGCGGGTCAGGCGGCTGGCCGTCTCTGCCGCAGCTGCACCGAGGAGCTCCGTGGCGGTAGCCAGCCCACCCGCGTAGCTCCGACCCACCAGGCGATGTGCTTCAGCACTCTGGTCTACGGCCCGGTTGGCGATGGTGAGCCGGGCGCGGGCCACCGCCAGCGCGTTCTCCCGTTCCGCTCTCTGCAGATCGGCCCCCGCCAGCGCCGCCTCGGCGGCCGCAGTGGCCATCGCCGAACGGCCCCGGGCTGCCTGCACGGCGGCAAGCTCCGCCCCGCCGGAGAACGGGGCCCACGTGGCCATGACGCCCACCGTCCACGACTTGCTGCCGCCGAAGACGGCACCGGTGGTGTTCCAGTCGTACCGCGCAAAGCCGTTGACGCGAGGAAGGAGGGCGGCGCGGGTCCGGCTGAGGTCGGCGGCGGCGGCGTCCTCTGCCAGAGTTGCTGCCAGCACATCCCCGCGGGGACCGGCGGCATCTGGCCCAGCCTCGAGTGTCGTCAGCGCCGCCTCGACCGATCCGGCATCGGGCAAGGAGGTTGGGAGGCGCAGGGTGGTATCGCCAGGAGTACCCAGCACCAGCGCCAGCGCACGGGTGGCGAGGGAGAGGTCACCCCGCGCGGCCACGAGGTCGGCCTCCAGTTCTCCGGCTTTGACCTCGGCCAGGAGGAGATCGGCCCGGGTCACCATCCCCTGTTCGAGCAGCGCGCCGGCCTGCCGGACATGACTCCCGGCGGCGGCAACACCCGCCTCGAGAGTGGAGACCTTCTCCGCGGCGAGGACCCCACCGAACCATGATTGCACGACCTGCACTCCGGTGCCGGCCGCAGTCCACCGTTCGGAAGCGGCGGCAGCAGCGCTGGCGGATCCCGCCGCGCGTCGGCCGGCCCAGGCATCGAGATTGACGAGTGGCTGTTCCAGAACGAGCGCCGAGCCGACGGTTGAGATCGGATCGGGATGGTTGAGTCGTGCGGGGTCAAAGGCGGCCGGGCTGACGGCGCGCTGCCGGAGGGTAAACCCGAAGGCATTCAGCGGATCGGTGGTCCGCATCCAGCCGGCCTCGACCCGCACGGTGGGGAGAATGCCGCGCCAGACGGCCTTCCCTTCCCCGTCCTGGGCCTGGTGCGCCCCGGCCGCGATCCGGTTGGCATACCCGAGCCGGTCGGCGCGCTCCAGCGCCTCGGCAAGCGTCAGAGGAAGCTGGGGGTAAGCCGGAACCGCGTCTCCGGCCAGCAGGACACCGGCAAGTAACCACCACTTTGGCCCCATGCAGACTCCATCGCTAAAGTATACTATACAACTATACAGTTATACAATACCTCTGTCAAGGGGCCGGACACCGCGCCTCGGCAACATCCGGCCTCCATTGGACGTAAGAAGTGGTTAGGATCCATATCCGGTCGCCGCACCCCTGCTCCATTCAGGCCGCCCTTCCTTCACTGCTCCGAGGGTACCCCGCCGTGGAACGACGCGATTTTCTTCTGCTTACCGGCGCTGCCGCCGGCACCCTGGCCCTTCCCGACCAGCTGCTGGCCGGCAACTGGTCCGGGGCCCTGACCCGCATTCCCAACGCCGACAAGAAGGCCCTGGCCGACACCGCCCTGGGCGCCGCCCGGAGTGCCGGGGCCAGCTATGCCGATGTGCGTATTGGCCGCTACCTGAATCAGTTCGTCTCCGCCCGGGAGCGCTCGGTCCAGGGAGTTTCCAGCAGCGAGTCCTACGGGGTGGGCGTGCGGGTCATCGCCAACGGCACCTGGGGGTTCGCCTCCACCAGCGACGTCACCCCGGACGGGATCGCTGCCGCGGCCCGGCAGGCGGTGGCAATCGCCAAGGCCAACAGCCGCCTCCAGACCGAGCCGGTGCAGCTGGCCCCGGTCCGGCCGGCGGGCGAGGTGTCCTGGCGCACCCCGATCCGGACCAACGCCTTCGACGTGCCGATCCAGGAGAAGGTGGACCTCCTGCTCGCAACCGGGGATGCCGCCATGACCGCCGGGGCCACCTTCATCAATACCCGGCTGGCGTTCATCAACGAACAGAAGTATTTCGCCAGCACCGATGGCAGCTATATCGACCAGGATGTGCACCGGATCTCGCCGGGATTCGGTGTGACGGTAGTGGACCGCACCAGCGGGCAGTTCTCGACCCGCAGCTCGATGAGTGCCCCGATGGGCCTGGGCTGGGAATACCTCTCGGCCCAGCCGTCCGGCAAGGTCCAGACACCGGTGGGCACCCTCTACAATCATAGCTCCTACGACATGCTCGAGGATGCCCAGCTGGCCGCCGAGCACGCCCGCGAGAAGCTGTCGGCCAAGTCGGTGGAGGCGGGCCAGTGGGACCTGATCCTCGACCCGACGCACCTCTGGCTCACGATCCATGAATCGGTTGGCCATCCGACCGAACTCGACCGGGTGCTGGGCTACGAGGCCAACTACGCCGGCACCAGCTTCGCCACCCTCGACAAGTGGCAGAGCAAGCGCTTCAAGTACGGGTCGCCGCTGGTCAACTTCTTTGCCGACAAGACCCAGCCCGGCTCCCTGGGAGCGGTGGAGTACGACGACGAGGGGGTCAAGACCAAGCGCTGGGACCTGGTCAAGGACGGCGTCCTGGTCAACTACCAGGCCATCCGTGACCAGGTGCACATCCTCGGTGAGAACGAGTCCCACGGCTGCTGCTACGCCGACCACTGGAGCTCGGTGCAGTTCCAGCGGATGCCGAATGTGTCGCTTGCGCCGGGTACCCGGCCGATGACCCCAGCCGAGATGGTTGCCGGCGTCGAGAAGGGGATCTACATCGTGGGCGACGGCAGCTACTCGATCGACCAGCAGCGCTACAACTTCCAGTTCGGCGGCCAGTTGTTCTATGAGATCCGGAACGGCAAGGTGACCGGCATGCTGAAGGACGTTTCGTACCAGTCCAACACCCAGGAGTTCTGGAACTCGGTGACCGCCGTCTGCGACAGCCGCGACTATCGCCTCGGCGGGTCGTTCAGCGATGGCAAGGGCCAGCCCGGCCAGTCCAGCGCCGTGTCCCATGGATCGTCGACCACCCGCGTGGATGGCGTCAACGTGCTCAACACCGCACGCCGACTCTAGCCCTCACTTCTGACCGACAGCCGAGCGAGCAAACGATGCCCGAATTGAATGAGCAGCAGGCCCGTGCCCTCCTGGAGAAGGTCCTGCGAATGTCCAAGGCGGACAGCACCCAGATTAACCTGGGTGGCGGGTCCGGCGGCAACATCCGCTACGCCCGCAACACCGTGAGCACCGCGGGAGTGACCACCAACCAGTCGATCAACGTCACCGCGAGCTTCGGGCGGAAGAGCGGCTCGGCCTCCGGCAACGAGTTCGACGATGCCTCCTTGGAACGGGTGGTCCGCCGGGCCGAGGAGCTGGCCCGACTGGCGCCCGACAACCCGGAGTGGATGGAGCCGCTCGGCCCCCAGCAGTATCTCCGGACCCCGGGCTACCATGCCTCCACTGCCGCCATCACCCCGGACTTCCGCGCCAAGGTGGCGGCCGACAGCATCCTGCCCTCCAAGAACCGCCAGTGCGTGGCCGCCGGATTCCTGCAGGACAGTGCCGGCTGGACCGCGCTGATGAACAGCAAGGGGCTCTTTGCCTACGATCGGCGCACCAGCGTCGATTTCTCACTCACCGTGCGGACCGACGACGAGCAGGGCTCGGGGTATGTCACCCGCGATTACAACGACGTGGCCCAGTTCGACCCCACCAGCACCGCCGCGATCGCCATTGAAAAGGCCGTCGCCTCCAAGGTGACCCGGGCGATCGAGCCGGGCCGGTACACGGTGGTCCTGGAGCCGACGGCGGTCAGTGATTTCATGGGCGGCATCCTCGGCGGCTTCAACGCGCGCAGCGCCGAGGAGGGCCGCAGCTACCTCTCCAAGCCGGGGGGCCAGACCAAGTTGGGTGAGAAGCTCGTCAGCGACCTGGTGACCATCTCCAGCGACCCGATGAACCCGATCGTGCCGGCGGCGCCCTTCGGCGGCGACGGCATGGCCCGCAAGCCGATGACCTACATCGAGAAGGGTGTTGTCAAGGCGCTCAACTACGATCGGGTCTGGGCAGCCCGGAAGGGCGTGGAGACCACCCCCGGCGGCGGCAACATGATCATGGCCGGTGGCACCGGCGGCACGGTGGAGGACTTGATCCGGTCCACTACCCGGGGGGTGCTGGTGACCCGCTTCTGGTACATCCGCGGCGTCGATGCCCAGACCGCGCTTTCCACCGGGCTGACCCGCGATGGCACCTTCTACATCGAGAACGGGCGGATCCAGTACGCCATCAAGAACTTCCGCTTCAACGAGTCGCCGATCATCATGCTCAACAACATCGACGCCCTTGGCACGCCGGTGCGGCAGGGGAACAACCTGCTGCCGCCGATCCGGGCGCGGGACTTCACCTTTACCAGCCTGTCGGACGCAGTGTAGGAGCTCGGCAGGTCAGCGGGGCAGCGGGGCAGATCAGGGGTCGCCATCGAGCGATTCAAACAGATCCGAACCACCGACCCCCTGACCGGCTGACCCGCTGACCTGCATGCACCGCCGCTCCTTTCTGACCGCGCTGACAGCTGCGTCTCTGGCCCCCTGGGCCGAGGCGCGGGCGCTCGCCTTCGGGAGGGGGCGGGCGGATTTCGCCTTTACCCGGTTGAGGTACAGCTCCGGTAACTGGGACGTGGACCAGCGGATGCCGGCCAATCTCCTCAACTCCCTGATTGAGTACACCACCGTCCCGGTGGACCCGGTGGAACGGGTGGTGGCTCTGGGCAGCGGGGAGGTGCTGGATTCCCGGTTTGCCTACATGGCGGGGCATCGGCTGGTGCAGTTTGACGGCCGCGAGCGGCGGGTGTTTGAGCAGTACGTCCGGCAGGGTGGTTTCATCTTTGCCGACGATTGCAACCACGACATCGACGGCCTCTTTGCCCGGTCGTTCGAGTCCCAGATGGCGGAGATCTTCGGTCCGAGCGCCCTCCAGAAGCTGCCCAACGATCACCCGATCTACCGGACCTTCTTCGAGTTCCCCGAGGGCCCTCCCGCCACCAGCCTGGAACTCAATGGCTGGGGCGACGACCTGGTGCACGACTATCTCAAGGCGATCGTCCTCGACGGGCGCATCGCAGTGCTCTACAGCAACAAGGACTATGGCTGCGAATGGGACTACGACTTCCGGAACAAGCGGTTCTACCGCGAGGACAACACCCGCTTCGGGGTGAACATCATCCTCCACGCCATGACGGCGTGAGTCTGCCATGACCGCCGTTGCCAGTGAGCAGGATGTGGCCCGCCTGCTGGGGCGCCTCGAGGCACTCCGCACCGAGATCGGCCGCGTCATCGTGGGCCAGCACGCCGCGGTGGATGAACTCCTGACCGCCTTCCTGGCCGGCGGGCATGCCCTGCTCGAAGGGGTCCCCGGTCTGGCCAAGACGCTGATGATCCGGACCCTGGCCGACGCGGTGCACCTGACGTTCCGGCGGATCCAGTTCACCCCCGACCTGATGCCGACTGACATCATCGGCACCGAGGTCCTGGAGGAAGACCACGCCACCGGCAAGCGCTTCTTCAAGTTCAATCGCGGGCCGCTCTTTGCCAACATTGTCCTGGCCGATGAGATCAACCGGACCCCGCCCAAGACCCAGGCCGCCCTGCTCGAGGCGATGCAGGAAGCCGAGGTGACCCACGGTGGGGTGACCTATCCGCTCGACCGGCCGTTCTTCGTGCTGGCCACCCAGAACCCGATCGAGCAGACCGGCACCTATCCGCTGCCCGAGGCGCAGCTGGACCGGTTCCTCCTCTACATCCGGATCGGCTATCCGACGCCCGAGGAGGAGCAGGCCATCCTGGCCCGGACCACCGGCACCAAACGCGCGGTGGCCGAGCCGGTGATCACCGCCGAGGAGATCGTTCAGGCCCAGCAACTGGCCCGCGAGGTGTTGATCACCGACGCCCTGCTTGCCTGGGTGACCCGGCTGGTGCGTGGCACCCGGCCCGACGACGCGGCCGACGCCTACGTGCGCGAGTGGGTCCGCTGGGGCGCCGGCCCGCGGGCGGGACAGGCCCTGGTGCTGAGCGCCAAGGCCCGCGCCCTCCTGGCGGGCCGCTTCGCGGTAACCTTCGACGACTTACGGGCTGTGGCGCCCCCGGTGCTCCGGCACCGGATCCTGGTGAACTATCGGGCCGAAGCTGAGGGGATCACGGCCGACACCGTTACCAGCCACCTGCTGCGGACGACCCCGGAGCCGCGGAGCCCGTTGGTGTGAGCCGCACGGTCCCCGGCTCTCGCTTCGTGGACCTGCGGGCCCTGGCCGCCCTCCGGGACCTGGAGTTGGCCGCCCGCACGGTGGTGGACGGATTCATGCTCGGCGCCCATGTCAGCCACCGCTCGGGCGCCGGCCTCGAGTTCAGCCAGTTCCGCAGTTATCAGCCGGGCGACGACCTGCGCCGGGTGGACTGGAAACTGTACGCCCGCTCCGACCGCTTCTTCATCCGCGAATCGGAGTCCGAAACCAGCCTGACCCTCCGGATCGTGCTCGATGCGACCGCCTCGATGGCGCACCAGGAGGCGGCGGGGACCACCTTTGACTACGCCCGCTTCCTGGTCGCCTCCCTGGCGCTCCTGGCCGAACGCCAGGGCGACGCCGTGGGGCTTTGCGCCCTGAACGACGGCAGTATCGAAGTGATCCGGCCCGCTCGTCATCACCAGCATTTTCATCGGCTGTTGCACCAGCTGGAGCAGCTCGCCCCCGAGGGCGCCTGGCCGGAGTGGCGGCGGGTCGAGACGGCGCTGTCGTCCGACTCGACCCGGGGCGTGGTGGTGATCATCAGCGACTTCCACCAGCGCGGCGACGAGATCCGGAGTGCTGCGCAGCGATTGGCCGCCGCACGACACGATGTGCTGGTGCTGCACCTGACCAACCGGTCGGAGCTCGAGTTCCCCTGGCAGGGTGCGGTCACCTTTGAGGAGGCGGAAACCGGTCGGCGGATGGAACTCGACGCCAGCCAGGCCCGGTCCGGATACCTGCAACGCCTCGAGGAATCTCAGCGCAAGCTGGCCCGCGACCTCGAGGCCGAGGGCATCGGATACGCCCGGATCGCCACCGATGAGCCGCTGGATGGGGCGCTGCGCCGATTCCTCACCGCCCGCTCGCGCGGGGCCTAGTCACACCCCCGTCATGAACCTCTCCTTCGCCTCGCCGGCATGGCTCTTTGGCCTCATGGCCTTGGCCATTCCGATCGCGCTGCACCTCTGGAGCCGCCGACCCAGCCAACTGGTCCGACTCGGCTCGCTGGACCTGCTCCAGGGCGTGCCGGGCCCCCGTGCCTGGGGACGCCAACTCGACGATCTGCCGTTGCTCGCCATCCGGATCTCAGTCCTGGCCAGCTGCATCCTGGGCCTGGCAGGGCCGCATTGGCAGTCCGCCGGCTCAGTTCTGAGGGGCCCCCAACTCCTGGTCGTGGCAGACCCCGCCCTGGTTGCCGACTCTCTGGCCTTCTTCAGCGACCCGCTGGTGGACTCCCTGCGCCGCTCGGAAACCCCGATTCGACTCATGCAAGCAGGTTTCCCCATCCTCGGCTCTGGTGGCACCGCACCTGATACTCCCCGATCCACCTTCTGGTCGCTCCTGAACGAATGGGATGCGGAGGCCCCGCCGGGAAGCTCCATCCTGGTGGTGGCACGGCCGCCGGCCGGAAGCATGGGCGCTGTCAGACCGTCGCTGGCCAGTGCAGTCCGGTGGCATTCGCCGGCGGCACCGAGTGAGGAACTCAGGGTTGCCATCAGCTGGGTTGGCCCTCAGGATTCCGTCGTCCGTGTCCTGGAGCAGGCGGAGGAGAACCGACTGCGCCAAAGCTACGATTTGATTGCTGCGGGTCAGGTGGTCCCAAACGACATGCTCCTTCGCCAAGCTGGTTCGAATGGTATCGCTGGTAGACTGACCAGACGGTCAGGAATATTTGATGGCGCGCAAGTCGTTGCTGGTGAGGCTGATACGGCAGTCAGCCGAACCGTGACCGCAGCCCTCTTTGCTGCCTTGACCGGCACCCAGGGGTTCGCGCCGCCCCTGACCGAGGTATCGGCAGGCTCAGCCGCGGAGGCTGGAGCTGCGCATCAACTTGTTATTTGGCTGAACGGACAGTCAGTTTCTGACCCTTATATCGACATGATCGCCAACGGCCACTGGGTCATTGAGTTTGTGCCCATCGACTCAGCCCTACGGTATCCTGCGGGTGGTGGACAGCACCTCGCCAAGCTGGGCCAGACGGCCCCTCCCTGGACCAGTCCCCTGGCCATCAGGGCTGCAGAAGTGGCCCTCCGGGAAGATGCGGTGGGCCGTCCCTGGGCGACGGCCTCCTCATATCGGTCAGGCCGGTGGTACCGAATCGGAATCAATCAAGACGCGGTTGGGTCGATGCGAGGCGATCCGGTGCTCCCCGAGTTGTTCCACGAGATCCTGGCTTCTGGATCGCCGGCGTCGCTGGGAGCGGTATCGGCCTCTCAAGCCCTTCCCGGAAAACGTCCGGCTGGCGCGGCTCCGGTATCGGCCGGCAGCAGCTTTGCCCAACCCCTGCTGCTCCTTGCCGCGCTGCTCCTGGCCGGGGAACGGCTCTTGGCGCAGGCACGGCACCGACCGGCTCGATGACCCAGATCGGGGCAGTCTGGTTCGAGGAGGCGGCAGCAACCCTGCGAAGGGCACGCTCGGTGGCCACTATTGCCCTCGCGGCGGCTGCGGCCGCCGCAGTCGGGTTGTTGGTCATGCGATTCGAGGGACGGCTACCGACGGCCGCGGCCGCCGCCTTCGCGGGCGGCCTGCTGGTGGGACTCGGATCGGTCTACCAACTGCGCCGGCGCCCGCTGGGCTCCCGGGAGGTGGCCGAACACCTCAACCGCACCGTGCCGGGAGCTGAAGAGAGCGCCCACCTGCTCCTTGCTGACCCCACCACCTTGACCCTTGTGGAGCGACTCCAGCGACAGCGGGTGGAGGCAGCCCTTTCCCGGACCGAGCCGCCGCCGCGCCTCCCGGATACCCGACGCGTGGCGCTGCTCCGATCCGCTGCGGGCTGTACCCTGCTGGCGCTCCTCCTTGCCGTGGCGCCGAACCTGTCACCACCACCGCCTGGCGGCGATGACGCACCACCGGCATCGACGGCCGCCACCCCGATCCTCAACGACCCCACTGCCCCCGGAGTCCTGGCGGTGACCGTCTCAGTTTCACCTCCGCGCTACACCGGACGGCCCGCGCGCCGGGGGACCGAGTGGGACCTTGAGGTGGAGGAAGGGGCATCGATTCGATGGGAGGTGACGACCGGCGGAGCCCCCGCGTCAGGCCGGCTCGTAACCGCTGCGGGCGATACGGTGCCACTGCAGCCCCGCGGTGCGGAGCGCTTCGGGGTGGAGTTGATGGCAACCCGCTCGACCTTGTACCGCGTCCTGGTGGAAACGGCCGACGGGCTGGTCTCCGCCGACCTCGACCATCGGCTCACCGTGATCCCTGACGCGGCTCCAGTCCTGACCATCGTGGCGCCCGACCAGCGCTCGGAGATTCGGCCTGGCGACCGCCTCCAGCTCCCGGTGCAGGTACTGGCCAGCGACGACCATGGCATCGACTCGGTGGCGATCGTGGCCACCGTGACCAAGGGACAAGGCGAAGGGGTCAAGTTTCGTGAGCAACGGCTGGAGTTTGCCACCCGCGAGCGCCGCCAACCCGACGGCCTGCTGCTGCGGCAGACCCTGGACCTTGCGGCACTCGGCCTCGAACCGGGGGACGAACTCTACTTTCATGTCCTGGCAACCGACCATCGGACGCCGCGCCCCAATCTCTCGCGCTCCGAGACCGTCTTCGTCACGATGGTGGACAGCACCCGGGGACTGCTCGGTCCCGGCACCGGTGTCACCCTGAACCTCCCCCCGGATTTCTTCCGCAGCCAGCGCCAGTTGATCATCGACACCGAGCGGTTGCTGGCGGACCAGTCCGGCCTGGCCCGCGAGCTGTTCGGCAGCCGCTCGAACGACCTGGGACTCGACCAGGGGTTGTTGCGGCTGCGCTATGGCCAGTTCATGGGCGATGAGTACGAAGGTGAACTGGTGGCCAGCGGCCGCGAGGAGCATGCCGCAGGCTCGGGGAACGATCCCCTGCCCGAGCCCGTGGTGGACCGGATTACCGGAGTGGCGATCGTCGATCCGCTGGCAGCACTGCTCCACGACCACGACGATCCGGAGAACGCCACGCTGCTGGCGCCCCAGATCAAGGTCAAGCTGCGCCAGGCCATCTCCCAGATGTGGAGCGCCGAACTGCAGCTCCGGATCGCGGAGCCCCGCAAGTCGCTGCCGTTCCAGCAGCGGGCGCTGGAGCTGCTCCAGGAAATCCGTCAGGATGCACGGTCGTATGTGCGTCGGGTTGGCTTTGATCCGCCGCCGCTCGAGCCCGATCGCCGGCGCCTGGCGGGCGACCTCTCCCGGATCCGGATTCCGAGCGCATCCTCCACCAGTGCCGCAGCACTCAGCCAGCCAGCGCTCCGCGCCGGCCTGACGGTGCTCCAACGCCTGCGCGAGGGTGGGGTGGCGCTTCCCGGTGACCTGACGCTCCTCGAAGAGTCTGGCCAGGAACTGGGTCGGCTGGCCGTGGAAGACCCGGCCCATCTGCTCGAGCCGCTGCGGGCGTTGCGACTGGCGATTACGGCGCTTCCGCCTGGCTCCGCCCCTTGCCTGGGGTGCCTGGCGCTCGCCGAACAGGGATTCTGGCGAGCGTTGCCCGAGGCCGTGGCACTGGCCACCCGCTCCCGATCGCGACCCTCGGCGCTGATCGAACGGTATTTCCGGCTGCTCGACCATCGATGAGCGCCATCTGGGGTGGTGCCCTCCTGCTCGGCTTGCTGCTGGGTTGGCTCGAGCTGCGTCGAGTGGACCAGCGACACCGACTCTCCCGCACAATTCTCGTTCTCCTCGCTACCCTCGCACTCGGCGCCCTGCTGGCCCCGCCGAGGGTACCAGGGCCCGGCACGGTGAGGGACACCATCGTGGTGGTCACCCCCGGCGGCGATGAGGCCCTGCTCCAGTCAGCCCGCGACTCGTTTCCCGGCGCCCCGGTAACGAGCTGGCCCGATTCGGTGGCCGACCTGGACGCGCTCCAGCGACGGTTCCCTTCCGCACGGCGGGTCGTGGTGGTTGGCTGGGGTCTGCGGTCGGTATGGTGGCAGGGGCAGGACACAATGCGAGTGTGGTTCATGCCAGGGCAGCTCCCCGCTGGCTTCCATTCCTTGGAGTTCCCTCCAACCCTGCGGCTCGGCGAGCGGGCCGTGATCACCGGAGTCCTGCGGGGTACTTCCGACTCGGTCATCGTGCTGGAAGGACCCGACGGGACGCGCGACACCGTGCCCCACGACCCCAGCGGCGGCGGGCGTTTTGAGTTTGCAGTCACACCGGCGGCGGCGGGCCGGATCCACTATGTCCTCTCGGCCACCGCCGTGCCGGGCGAGACGGTTTCGGTCGCGGTGGAGCCGGCAACTCCTCCAGCAGTGCTGGTAGTGGAAGGCGCCCCATCCTTCGAAACGACGTTCCTCCGGCGCTGGCTGTCCGCGCAGGGGGGCCGGGTCGCGATCCGGACGCGGTTGAGTCTGGACCGCGACCGCACCGAGCGGGTGAACCTCCCTGACCAACCGCTCCGGCCATTCCGCTCCGAACTGCTGGCGCAGTTTGACCTGGTCATGCTGGATGGCCCCAGCCTGCGGGAGCTTTCTCCTGACGAGCGCCGGGCGCTCGTCGAAGCAGTGCAGGACAAGGGGCTGGGGCTGCTGGTGGCGCCCGATTCGCTGGCCCGGCGCGATGAGGATTTCTTTCCCTTCAGGTTACTGCCAACCGGCGAGTTGGATGATCGCCAGGTCAGGCCACGTTGGGTCGGCCACGGCGATCGCTCCACGACCGCCGTTCCCGCCGCGGCACTCGAGGTCGGGCCTGCACCGGGGCTCACGGAACTGATTCACGATCCGGTCGGCAGGATCATCGCGGCGACTACGCGGCTGGGAATTGGAAGGATCGGGACGTCGCTGCTGCTGGCACCTTCCCGATGGCAGCTCGAGGGAGACACGGCGGCGTACGCGGCGTACTGGTCGCGTCTCTATCAGGCGACCGCGAGGGGATACGACGATCGCTGGGAGCTGGTGACCGATGGCCCGGTCCAGGAACAGCTGGCCGTCGATATCGGGCTGACCACCGACGACCCCGCCCCCCGTGTGGAAATACGAGCCCCGGATGGCAGCGTGGACACCGTCGGCGTGGCACAGGATTTGGCGGACCCCGCGCGCTGGTGGGGACGGTTCTGGCCGCGGATGCCAGGGTGGCACGAGGCAACGAACCAGGGCCGATCCGCGTATCTATTTGATGTGGCACCGGTGCGGCTCTCCGCACTCGAAGCCAGCAGTCGACGGCGCGCCACCATGATGCGGGCGGCGGTGTCGCCCCCCTGGGACCCGCAGCCTGGGCCCCGATCCCGCTCTCCCCTGCCTCCGCTGATACCTTTCGTCGTCCTGGTGGCCGCGCTGGGGTCCCTCTGGGCGGAGGGCCGGGGCCTCTGGGATCGAGTACTGCCCGCTCGCCATTCTTGATCTTGATCTGGATCTACCGCACCGCAGTCTCAACGCAGGAGTTTCTTGCCATGGATCGTCGTGACTTCCTCCAGTACTCCTCAGCCGCCGGTGGCCTCATTGCCCTGCCGCGTGGCATCCGGAACTGGAACGGCTCGCTGACCCCGATCCCCAGCGCCGACAAGAAGGTGCTCGCAGACGTGGCGCTGACCGCCGCCCGGGCCCGGGGGGCCAGCTACGCCGACGTGCGGATCGGACGCTACCTGAACCAGTCGGTCAGCACCCGGGAACGCCGCGTCCAGGGCATCTCCAACAGCGAGGCCTACGGGGTGGGGATCCGGGTGCTGGCGAATGACACCTGGGGCTTCGCGGCCACCAACGATGTCACCCCCGAGGGGGTGGCCCGCACCGCCGAGCAGGCGGTGGCGATCGCCAAGGCCAATGCCCGGCTGCAAACTGAACCGGTCCGCCTGGCTCCTGTCCCCGCCTACGGCGAGGTGTCCTGGAAAACCCCGATCCAGGTCAACGCCATGGAGATTCCGATCCAGGAAAAGGTCGACCTCCTGATGGCGGTCAACGAGGCAGGCCTCAAGGAAGGGGCCCGGTTCATCAACTCGCAGATCGCGGTCGTCAATGAGCAGAAGTACTTCGCCTCGACCGATGGCACCTATGCCGATCAGGACGTGCATCGCATCTACCCGAACTTCACCGTCACCGCCACCGACCCGGTGAGCGGCCGGTTCCAGACCCGGAACGCGCTGAGTGCGCCGATGGGATTGGGGTGGGAATACCTCCGCGCGGGGTCGGGCCAGCCTGGTACGACGGCGCTCTATGGCCAGCGGTACGACATGCTTGAGGACGCCACCCTTGCGGCACAGCAAGCCCGGCAGAAGCTCACCGCCAAGTCGGTGGAGCCGGGCCAGTGGGACCTGGTTCTCGACCCGACCCACCTGTTCCTCACGATCCATGAGTCGGTGGGCCACCCGCTCGAGCTGGACCGGGTTCTCGGGTACGAGGCCAATTACGCTGGCACCAGTTTCGCCACTCTCGACAAGTGGCGCACCAAGGCGTTCAACTTCGGCAACGAAAAGGTCAACTTCTTTGCCGACAAGACTCAGGAAGGGTCGCTCGGTGCCTGCGGCTGGGACGATGAGGGAGTCAAGACCAAGCGGTGGGACCTGGTCAAGGATGGCATCCTGGTCAACTACCAGGCGATCCGCGACCAGGTGCACATCCTCGGCGAGACCGAATCCCACGGCTGCTGCTACGCCGACTCCTGGGACTCGATCCAGTTCCAGCGGATGCCCAACGTGTCGCTGTCGCCGGGAACCACCCCGATGAGCCAAGCCGACCTGATCGCTGGGGTCGAGAAAGGGATCCTGATCTACGGGCGGGGGTCGTACTCGATCGACCAGCAGCGCTACAATTTTCAGTTCGGAGGCCAGCTCTTCTACGAGATCCGGAATGGCAAGGTGGTCGGCATGCTGGATGACGTGGCGTATCAGTCCAACACCCAGGAATTCTGGAACTCGGTGGCCGCCCTGGGCGACGCCCGGGACTACCGACTGGGCGGGTCGTTCAACGACGGCAAGGGGCAGCCGGGCCAATCCAGCGCCGTATCTCACGGATGCCCCACCACCCGATTCAATGGGATCAACGTCCTCAACACCGCCCGGTCGCTTGGCTGAGACCAGTCACCCGACGCGAATGGTGTGGCCCTGCCACCACAGCGAGGGGTGCCCGGACCCCTATCCGGGTCGTATTTCCTGGTTCCCGGAGCATTGGACTGGCCCCTGGTGGGTCGGCACGCCTCCTGCATTCCTCTCCCGCCATGGCACACTACGGCTCCGTGACCGGGTCCGTCCCGGATCTCACCCATACCCCTTTCATCGGGCGTCGCATGCAGAATATCGTGGTGGCCCGCTACCTCGACGGTCGGCTCATCAAGGGCACTAGCCTGGACGTGGCGCCGGCCAAACCCGAATGCCACGTCCGGACGTCAGATCGGGGAATGGTGGAAGTGAACCTGGCAGACCTCAAGGCATTGTATTTCGTCAAAACCCCTGAGGGGGATTCGACCCACGACTATGCCACGGTACCGGCCCCGGACGACCCGAGACTGGCGGGCTCACACCGGGTCACCCTGACCTTCAAGGATGGCGAAAAGCTGGCGGTGCTGGCAAACCGCTACCCGCCACTGGGCAAGTTTTTCTGGGTGTTGCCGGTGGACGCGGATAGCAATACCATCCGGGTGCTGGTCAACCGGGCGGCCCTCGAGGATATCAGCAGTACGGTCTAGGTCGCCGATCAGCGGGTGGCGGGGAAGATCCCGGTGACCCTGGGCAGGTAGAACCGTCCCATCGTTACCCGGACCTCAAAGCGTGGGTCTGACCCCCGGCCCTCCCCGGCGGTGTGGTCCTCGAGCGCGGCCACCAGCGAGCGGGGCACATGCAGCGTCGCGGGCGAAATCACATCGAGCGCCGCCGACCAGGTCTCCCCGTCGGAGATCCCGGTCAGCGAATCGACCGGCAGTATTTCCCGCCCGACCCGCACCACCCCCCGCATGACCAGATGATTGTTCCGGTCCCCTGATTGGCGATACAACGCCCCGGGATCAGGGCCGACGGCAACCGGCACCAGACGGCTACCGACCAGGGTGCTGGCCGCCTCGTCGACGCGCAGCAGGACCCAGGCGGGGCGCCGACGCGGTCGCCAGGCCGCCAGCGACTGTTCTTCTCCGGTGGCGAGCCGCTCTGGTTCGAACCCCAGCGAGACCAGGGAGGCGGAGTCGGCCCAGGCCGTCCGCGGCCGCTGCTCCCACGCGTCGGCGCGCCACAGCTCAAGCCAGACGGAGGAGTTCTCATCCCCACCCCGCCGGACGCCCGCTTCGCGCTCGCTCAATTCCACCGTGGCAAGGGGATTCCCAGTGTGATTCCACCACCACCCTGCCAGCGGGGCCAGGTTGACAACAACCACGAGCAACACCGCTGAGAGGGCACCGGGTCGCTTGGTCATGGGGCCGCCGCCGCGGCGCGCAGCCGTTTGAGGCCCACGATCGAGGCAAGGGACAGGGTGCCCAGGACCAGAAAGAAGAGCCAGGCCGGCAGCAGTTCCCACCACCAGTCCACCGCTTTGGCCAGCATCAACAGGAGGGCCACGCCGGCGCCGGCTCGCACCGACCAGGACCAGCCTCGCTTGACCCCGACAATCATCGCGCCAATGCCAAGGGTCAGGCCCCCCAGGGTATAGGCCATCTCCGCTCCCCGGCGACCAAAGGGGAGCAGGCTGTATTCCCCGCTGAGTCCGATCACCGCCGCCACACCGCCGAGCACGACGATGGCCAGGGCGCGGTAGACCTCGCTGAATCGCGGATGCGGCCGATGATGCACGACCACGGGAAGGACGAGGACCACCAGCGCCGGCAGCACCAGCGTCTCCGGCAGCGCCCAGAAGTCGGGGAACCAGCCGCCGAACAGGCTGTAAATCGACGCGGCCACCCACCACCCGACCGCCGCGAGGCCGGCCGCCAGGAGGATGAGGATATCGTAGCGGTAGGCCAGGAGCAGGGCGAGGCCGCCGAGCGCCAGAGCCGGATGGGGCGAATCGGGAAGATTCAAGACCTGATGCATGATCGCCAGGTTGGCGCCGAAACCTGCCACCGCCACGACCGCAAAGAGCGAGGCGATGTAGAGGCTGCGCTCCCGTCGCGCCGCCAGCTCGGCGATCAACAAGGGAACGAGCGGCGCCGCCATCGCCAGGCCGAGCTGGGCGGCGGTGGGCAGGTGTCCCCAGAACCGCAGGACAAAGAGGACGGTGGCCACGGAGAGTGCCACTGTGCCGAGCATGGTGGCCAGTCGAAGACCCAGCGAGAGCTGGTGCATCGATTCGCTGGTGTCCACATCGGCATCGGCTGCCAATCGGGCCAGCAGCTCGGTGTGGTGCCCGTGGACACGTGCCCGGTTGCTCTCCTCGAGCACCGCAATCCCCTCGCCTTCCAGCTGCTGCAGCTCAGCCTGGAAGGCCCGGATCTGGTCGGCACGGGCCTGGGGGGCCCCGGACTCGTTGGGCATCCATTCAAGAT
>Ga0163152_10001914_pt1 | contig 31527 bp, 27 predicted proteins | sample OliLakLV19MP8IB2_FD_148635 | JGI IMG/M metagenome (GOLD analysis project Ga0163152, IMG submission 148635) | Freshwater microbial mat bacterial communities from Lake Vanda, McMurdo Dry Valleys, Antarctica - Oligotrophic Lake LV.19.MP8.IB-2 | ecosystem: Environmental > Aquatic > Freshwater >...
CGAACGTAACCCTGTGCGGGCTGGCCTTGTAAAGCATCCCAAAGATTGGAAATATTCCAGCTTTCGACATTACGCCTGCCGAAGAAGTGATAAACCTATCTGGCTTACTTACTCGCCCGCGTTCCTGTGCACGAATGGTACCGGGTACCAAAGGGACACGTTACCGATTCTATTATTGCTAGATTTTGGGATTATTCCTTGCCACTCTTTATTGCTTACTGCTCTCTTAATGATTTATAACTTTTGAATGGGCAGACAAGCAAGAAAAGTTTCTGAAACAGGTTTTTATCATGTCATGGCGAGGGGTAATAATAAAAGAAATGTATTCCATCACCCTGACGACTTCACTGCTTTTATGGACAGACTGCAGCTCTGCATAAACGAGTCGCTTGAGACTCATCACTTCTGCTTGATGACCAACCATTACCACTTACTGATCAAAGCAGATACCGCTGAAACGTTAAGTAAATTCATGCATCGTTTGCAGCGCTTATACCATCATTACTACCGCCGAAAGCATGCTTACTTTGGTCACTTATTCCAAGGGCGATATAAAAGCATCGTCATCAATAACGAATCTCATTTATTGGATTGCGGCCGCTATATCGAACGTAACCCTGTGCGGGCTGGCCTTGTAAAGCATCCCAAAGATTGGAAATATTCCAGCTTTCGACATTACGCCTGCCGAAGAAGTGATAAACCTATCTGGCTTACTTACTCGCCCGCGTTCCTGGGCCTTTCAACTGATGAAGAAGAACGAATGCGTTTATATGAAAAACACGTGGCTGAAGAAAGAGCTTATGAAGCTATAGTGGATAAACATCTCCACAAATCCTGACCTTACCTGTCCCTTTGGTACCCGGTACCATTCGATTTTACCTGTCCCTTTGGTACCCGGTACCATTCGATTGTGTCACCTATTCTTTATGAGATGAAACAACATCGGCTCTTTACGGCTGAGACAAAATTGAAAGTTTATTTCGCACACCCTCATTCGCCGTGGGAGCGAGGGACCAACGAAAATACGAATGGTTTGCTCAGGGATTTTTTTCCAAAAGGAATCGACTTTAACAAACTAAGTAATGAATACATTGAACATGTGCAGGCGATTTTCAATGAGCGGCCGCGCAAAATTTTAAATTGGCGATCGCCTGCAGAAGTTTTTAACCAACTGTTGCACTTATAACTTGAATCCGCACTGTCACTTATGTCTTAACTAGCCAACTAAAGACTTGACCCCCCATTCCACAGTTATCGATTCCGGCGGAACCGGTACCAATGGTTAATTACACATCTGCTGCTTTAAAGAAATCCATTGGCTCGGAATCTAAAGACTCGATGTCATATGCGTTAATTTCCTTATTTGACGTAAAAAGGGTCAGCAAACAACCATGTCTTAATTTATTTTCTTTGGCACGTCGTGCTAAACGAAGTAAATTTTTAGCTGAAATACCCGAACCAGAAACTCCGGATTTTTCAATCAGTGCTTTTAGTGCCTTTTGGAAACCGGAACCGAACCCCCCGGAGACATATACGAAGGTTTTTAATGGCAAACCTTCTGAATGCTCCAAATAGTTAGGTATATAATCATTTAACATTCGATTTCGATGGTCATTTTCTAGCGAATATTCTTTATAAGCCTTTGCATCAACGATTCCACAACATTCTTCGGCTCGACTGATAAAAATGACATCTGGATTACCGCCTCGTCTACCTACAGGTCTGATCTGCCCAATGTGTTTAGCAGTAAAAAAAAGCCTCTTTTCAAATAATTCCTGAGTGGCTTTTTCAAATTCATAACTGTCATCTCTTCCACTGCGCGACATCTCAATGTATTGCTCTTCAAAAAATGTCAATCCATCAGCTGCTAACTTATCAAGGATTTGGACTATTTCATTTTTTGGAACACCGGTAGAAGCAAAAATTTCATTTATAAGGTTCGCATCAAGATCAAGAATCAACCGACTCTTAGCAAGCGCGAAGAACCGATTCTGAACCAAGGACATTTTGATCATTTGGGGTGTAATAGCTTTATTTTCAGTTGGCGCAGAGACGTTCCCTTTTTTTCTGCCCGGAGCTAGTCCATACTGAGATTGGAAAGAAATCTCGTTTTGAGGATCTTTTAAGAAAGGCCTTTCTTCTGACAAGAATTCTTTAACTTTATCCGCATACATTTCATTAATTCTTATGATGCTTTTAGAATCGGGCCGCATTACAAGCGAAACACTTTCCAGATAATTAAAGAAAATGTTAGCTTTATCTTCCAGATAATGGATACGTTCAGCATGAGAATGAATTTTCGTCCGCGGCGAAACTGTCGATTCCATGAATTCAGCTGTGACCAGAAATGCTCTTGAATTTTGTCTAAACTTTACGATCCTCTCTTTCACGGATTCAAAATCTAATTCTGTTTTAGCCGAAAGGACAAACCTTGCTATCTCTTGCTTTGATAGCCATAGAATGTCTGGGTCTAAAAGTAATTTTAGGAGAAAAGAGAAGGGTCGGATTACAAACTCGGGCGCTATAGCAACTCCTCTTCGTCTGCTGTAAGAGGACGGATACTGCATCTTTAATAGTTGGTTTTGCAGGATCACCAGCGGAACTGCGCCATTCATGATAGCTTGACCAGCAGAAGTCGGCCTGTATTGAGTTGGATCAAATCGCTCATCGTAAAATATCAAACCCAAGGCTGTCAGTTGATCAGCATAAGTCCTCGCTCCACCCGAATTGGGATCATATGGCTTTCCCTTTTTCTTTAAACCTGCAGATTCCAATGCTTCTTCAAACTTCCTTTGCAACATACGATTACCCTTCCAAGCCATTTTATCTGCGTTCATTACGAACAAGGGAAGTCCCTCAATGATGTAAAGCAAAGTTCTTTTATTTTTTGGAACCATCCATGTGTTCATGTAAGTTTTGACTTTAGACATAAAGAACCGCTTGGCATAAATATACAATTGATAAAATTTTGAAATGGAGAATGGGGTCTGAATGGTCTTTGGCTCTAACGATCCAAAGAAAGAGGATTCTTGCCTTATATGGGACTAAGTTCGTGTTCAAGTAAGCTCTCAACTATACTCTCATCTTGAAAGTTTGACGGAATGTTCGGGTAGTCAACTCCTGCGAATGTATTGAGAATGGAAGAAAATATTATTTGAGCCATTTTAGGAGATACGGCCATACCAATTTGTCTTCTGACGCTTTCTTTAGAACCACAAAAGACAAAGTTATCTGGGAAGGTTTGGATTCTTGCACGTTCCCGATTGGTGAGAGCCCTATTCTCTTTCCAGTGGTAACCATGAGTCCCCCCGCCTCCGCTGCCAGTAATCGTGTACGAAGGTTTATCAGGGTGTAGCCTTCTATATATCTGACTAAGCCTCGCTGATTTTACATTCAATTGTAAGCGGCTCGGTATATCAGCGTTCCAAACATTTTGCCCCGGCTCAATATATTGAAGCCGCTGGATAACAGCTGATGATTGCCTGGTAAGTTCTTGATTTGGCGTGTCCTTGGCAATAGGAGGCTTAGTAAGGGCTTCTTTCGCTGTAATAGGCTTTCCTTTTGTAGTAGGAGCCGGCACTTTAAACTTTAAGTTTAGTTGCTTCTCAATACCGACAATGATAATTCTATGTCGGGTCTGGGGTATTCCATATTCCTCAAACTTATAAAAGTGATTTGTTAATGTATATCCATTTCCTGCATTTGCTAAATCACTGAGGATCTTGATCACAGCCATACCTTCGTTAGCACTGCGGATACCGCCTACATTTTCCGCCACAAAAAACTTGGGCTTAAAGGTATTGATGACCTTTACACCATAAGAATACAAGGGGCCATAATTACCTTTGAAACCTTTCTTTTCTCCTACTATGCTGAAATCATTGCAGGGAAATCCATAAGCAAATGCATCGATCTTAGGCAGGCTTTCTATATCTAGCTTCTTAACATCATCGCACTTAATTACGTGCTTTCCATTTAGAAAAAGATTTTTGGCGTATGTTTCGCATGAATCTGCATCATAATCATTGGCCCAAACGGGCTGAATCTTATATTTTTTTGCTTTGCCGATTCCTTTAGCATGCAGAGCACCCCATGCTAATCCGCCAGGACCGCAAAACAACTCGCCTAATTTGAAAACAACTTTATCTTTGCTCATATCTTTCAATCGCCTTTAGTATTGTTTCCATTACTTTATCGAAGTTCTTTTTTACATCATATTCCCAAAAACGAAGAACTTTCCAGCCGTTTTTTTTCAATGCAGCATTAACTTTTATATCTCGAGCTTTATTGCGTTCTATCTTAGGCTTCCAATAGTCCAAATTGCTTTTCGGCATAATGAAGCGTTTAGGATGCCCATGCCAAAAATCAGAATCTATAAATACAGCGATTTTCTTTCTCCGAAAAACTATGTCAGGCTTACCAGGAAGCGAAGATACATACTTTGCAAAGTAAACCTTTCGCCGCTTCAACTCTCGCATAACCAGCAGCTCCGGAATCGTTCCTGAGGAGCGGATATTCTGCATATTCTTACGGCGATGTTCGGGTCTTAAATTGTCCATCATGCAATGATTTTTGAATCAGTTAACTCTTCATTTTCACATTTCAAAATCGCGGGGGCATTTCAATAAAGGCTCTCAGATCATCTATCCAACGCCCATATGTAGTTTTTACCCGTTGCATTTATTATTCATCCGGATATCAGATATCTGATGTACTAACCCTTTTACGGTCATTTTCATATTTATCCTCTTCATGCCCATTCTATGACTATGCATCCACACTTACACGCGATCTGTTTTTTACCTGGCACTTCTTTAGCCCTGCTAATAAAGCGGCCCTTTGCACACCGAAAAATGTCCCTAAATTTTGCAATCTTATCGATGGTTTCAGCCGTATCCCCATCGCTTTGCATATCAGGATTATGATGAGAGATAATGTTCGCCACGAACGCAGACATTTCCAAATCTTTATACGCACTTACGTCTTTAACATTTGAACGATGTTCTTTCAGAGCCGATTTTAAAGCAGGAAATAGCTCGCCGGCCATTCGCCGCTCATTATCAATCCCCAAACGAAACGGTACACGCACTTCTAATGACAGGCAAATATCCTTAAGCAACCCCTCAAGATAAGACCTCAAATCGTTACCAACGCTATCACCTCGAGCCTGTTTCGCTCGTATCTCATCGAGTCCATCTAACTTTGAATCCTTAAAGGTAATGCCATCCTCATATTTCCATTTAACTTCCTTAAAGATCCAATCTGGAAATTTTTTCTTGATCATGTCAAACCAATATTCTTCATGCGTAAGTAAAATTATCTGGTAATCAAAAAACTCCGCATACAATAAATCTAACAATCTAACACGGTAATTTCTGTCAAAACTTAATAACACGTCATCAAGGACAAAGAACCGATTGGCCTTATTGAAATGTTTTACTGCGGCCAAAAAGAAAGCAATCCCAAGACTATTGATCTGAGATTCACTTAAAAACTTACGGGGCGGTACAGCTTTAGATCCATAGAACATTAATGAAAACTCAACGCCTTCTTCACCAACAAGTTCAAGCTTGGCTTCTTTCAACCCGTCCTTCTTGTTCAACGCATGAAAATACTTGTTCACGTCATCTGAAATTATATCTAGAACCTTCTGAAGGGTATCTTTTTGCAGTTGAAGAAGATCGCTTTCGACGATACTCATTTCCTTAATCTGCCCTCTAAATGCTGCGATTTCTTTAGCCGCACTGATGCTTTCTAAAACTAGATTTTTTCCGATTGTCAATTTGTTATAAACATCCAGCTTCTCACGTTCTTCACTAGATAGAGAAAGTCTCGCTATTTGCTTATCAATGGTCTCAACTACACTCAAGAACACCCCTTTGACTTTTTTGACAACCTCAGTAATGGCCGATTTATCTAATGTTATGGTGCTCTTTTTCTCAAAGCCTTCTTGCATCTTTGAAATAGCGGCTTCAACGATTTGAACAAAGTTTTTCAAAGCCTCTTCATTAAAGCTGATTTTTCTTTCATTAATCTTGTCCTTTGCCGTGTTCACCTGAGCGGTCCGAGATTGCAAACCGGAAATGACCGTCTGTAAGCTCGTCTGCACACCTTGCAGCTGAGTCTTTAATTCTGAAAGTTTTTTATACCTTTCGATTACGGAACTGAGAAGAACCTCACCGCTCCCTATTGTCTGCTCACAAAGAGGGCAGTTTTTAATGGTATGATCGTGCTCCAAAACTTTTTCGGCTTGTTTCAATAAATCATACAAATTAATTTGTGCTAAATGTTCCTTATCTCTAATAAGAGTTTCATATGAGGCAAGGCAAGTATCAACATCCACTGAGAAATCGATGCTATCAGATATTTGAGAGAGCTCTTTCTTAATGGACTCTAACGCGATCTTTTCACTCGCTTTGTCCGCAGGAAGTGTCTGTAACGCTTTCCGCAGGGCTTTTTCCAAGTCCTCTAATGATTCAACGCGATCATCAATTGAAAGCCTCTTCAACAATTTACTACTTTGCTCAAATAAGCCTCCTAGAGTTGCTACCGCTTCGCCGAACACTTCACTTGTTAGCTGCCCCTGATTGTATTGAAGACGGGTTGCCAAATCTCTTAATCTAGGGCTACGCTCCAATTCGTTCAGCGCACTAGAAATAACACTCTTCACAGTTACGATATCCTCTAGCCCAACAATTTTGGCGAGTTCCTTGCGCTTTTCGCCCTTCGAATCCCATATAAAGTTGGCTATAGTTCTTTGATCGAGATAAATTCTGTCGTTCTGCGCATCCCCTTCGTGATATGTAATAAATCCTTGTCTGCGATTATCGAAAGTTGTTCTGCGCCTTCCTTCTTCAAAGGTCTTTGTCGCATTTAAGTCTGTCTTAGTAAAAAAAAGGCCGACTGTCGTAGCTTCGCCTGGCTGAGCGGCAACATTTACAATGTCCTTGTCATCGAACATTTCACCCTTGAGAGCAGCGATAGTATCTTTGTAAAACCACTCTATTGCTTGCGTAATCGTACTCTTACCTTCGCCGTTATCCCCATATATGGCACAGCTCCGTCCATCACGCGAGAGATCAAGCGGCAAGGATGATTTAGCACCCCTAAAATTATTAAGAACGATACTAGTTAACTTTACTTCCGGCTCACTCATCGGTCTGTTGCTCTCTCATGCTATCTAGCGCATTGGTAATATGCGTTTTTGTTTTTAACTTATTTTGATTCCACAGTTCGTGCAATTTTTCCCGCAATTCCTTACTGATCTTTCCGTCTGTGTGCAAACGCTCAAAATAATCAGTAAGAATTTTATCCCCACGTTTAAGATCATTTCCCATTGGTGCCTCCAAAGTAACTCCAGTCGATAAAAATATCTTGAATTTTTGGCGCGGCAACCAGATCACCACGCTTATTATTGCAAATGGGGTAAGCGCCAAACTCATCGGCAAAGCTTTCGAGAAATATGGTTTCTGTAGCCTCGATTTTGATGCCGGGGAATACTTGTCCCAGAAACTCTGAATCAAAATATGTAAATGAAACGGCCCATTTTTTCATATAACCGCTTATTCCACGATTGTCTGATCGGCCCGAAGCATGATCCCGCAGCCTATTACCAATACTATTTATACGAGATTCGCTCATACCAATATAAATCAATCGCGAACCTGTAAATGGATACGAAATCATTAATTTTTCTAAAAAAATAAAGTAAAGTCCCGTTCGGCCAGTCAGAGTAGAAAAATTGCGTAATAAAAATTCATTACTGACATAACTGTTGAATTTTATTTTCATCATTAGATTAAGAAAATTCGCCCCAGTTTCTCTGAACAATCCAATTCGTTTTCCAAGTTACAAACTCTCGCGGCTCAAATAGCTTATCCAGCACTTCTATATTTCGAATTTGTTCTTCCTTTAAACTTAATGTATGGCGGCTTTCATCGCTATCATAATCCCACATATGAAAGCGATCACTTCTATCCTTCACGTTGGCTTTTTGACTAGGCCCATAGTCCATAGGCGCACAGGTTCTAATTAAAACCGTACCGTCTTCCTTCGAATAAAAAGCTAACTTGATCTTTTTTTTATTATGAATCGCATCGATAAATTTATCTTTCACGATAACCTCCCTATATTTGCACAAAATTACTGAATCTGTAATTTACTGCGAGTTTAATGTACCGGCCTTATTCTTCTACTCCACTCACCCCTTCAAACAGCTCTTTAAGTTTGGCTTCGATTTCTTTCATAACGATTTTGATTTCAGGTAAATGGGCGATTTGTTTCTTCAAGCGGATTTCCCATCGATCCGCGTATGACCTATTATGCAAATGCGGGCGCAAAACACTTAGAGACGGATAGAGGGAACAGTACCGTTTCCAATCCCAAAGGGACTGCTGCGCTGAAGTGCCGGGTTCATAGTGCAAAACTGAACCTAATCGGGACCATTTCCATCCTTAAGAAACATAAAGTACCGGTTCCAAAAGTGCCGCTTCAACCTCTTGCTGCCAGCCTTTCATCCAATAACAGCTGATTCAAAAAAACGAGATCCTTACCGACATTGCCGATGTCGGCACTGTCACGGCGAAGCATGTCATGCTTCGTCCGGCCTGTCCCTTCGCTCAGGATGACATCACCTTTACCTTTGGGAATAAACACGTCCACGAGATACCGCCCATACTTATCGCTCTCTGTATTTTTGGCGCGTTTGCCGCTTTTGAAATCCTGGGAGCTGGTCATGATGAGGTAATGGAGGTCTTTGACGATGTTCTCGACGAAGCGTTTGGCTTTGCGGCCGGCGGGGCTGGTCATCTCGGGGCAGTTGATGCCGCGAAGCCGGAGGTAGTTCGTCTGCTCGGTCTCGAAACCGAGGTCGATCTTCACGGCCAGGGTATCGCCGTCGATCACCCGCTCGATGAAGGCTTTGTAGGTGAAGAGGTCCGCTTCCGTCCGTTTGGAAGGCCGGATGATGTAGCCGTCTTTCTCCGTCCAATTCACTGGATCTTGATGATCCAGTGCCGCAGCAGGGCGGCCCAAGGTCGGCCTGCTCTGCTGCAGACTTTCAATGATCTGCCCCGCCCGGAATCCTTTCGCCGATTCCGGCAGTCTTCGCCGAATGCCAAAGCCGAGATCGATCCAGAGACGGTCATTGTCTTCCTTTACATGAGCGCTGGCAGGGGCGGCGATCCGATAGGTGTAAAGCGCCCCCCGTTTGGGAATGAGTTTCTTTATTGAAGCCGCGGGCAAATCTTCTTCATTTACCGCTTCCGCGCCGGCCTCGCCTTCCGGGGCCGGTAACCCTTCCCTGACTTCCAGGCGAATCTTTTCGGCAAGTTCCCGCTCGCTCCAGCTGGAAGCGGCAGCCCTCTTCATCAATGAAAGGCGCGTTTTCTCATCCTCAACGGCGCAGAGCTGCCGGTAGTGCGTCCAGGCGAGAGAGGCCAATTCTGCACGCGCGTGCAGAATTGGGAATGACTGATAGAACTGAAGGGTCTGATAGATCAATCTTTCGCTGACCTGAAGATCCGCCGCCAGCTTCGGGATCACCTTCTTCCCGAACTGAGCGCGGTCTTTCTGAAGGAGGATATGCTCGTGGATGTACTTGCCGGTCTGCCAGTAAGTCTGGACCTTGGCCTGCTCGATCTTCTGCTGGCCGATGACAAGCGTCTCTTTCACAAGACGCAGAAGCGCAGGGTACCCGGAGGGATTCCCGGAACGGGAGTCTTTCTGTTCAATACGCGGCTTTGTCGTGATGACGTCAGGGGGCACTGTGAGCCTTTTCGCGGAAACCGGGTGCCTAAAAGCATTCCCCGCGCGATGGAGGAATTCTATAGATGCCCCGCAGGATTGGCAACCCACATTTCTCAGGAAGCGGCCAGAAAGACCCGCGTCGCCGCCGTTTTTTCTTTTCGGGTCTTTGGCTTGATGATGATTTCAACATCGCTGTCGAGAGCATTCAGGAGCTCGAAGAGGTAATCCAGTGAAAACATACTGAGCTTGCCGTTGATGAGGCACGACACTTTGGATTGAGGAATCCCGAGGAGCTTCGCCGCCTGCTCCTGCGTCAAATCCCGTTCCCTGATGAGTTCCGCAATGCGGCTCATGACCTGGGCTCGGGCCAGCAGTCTCTCAGGATGAGCCGCGGCGATGTCTCTAAAAACATTTCCGCCCCCCCTGCTAATCGTAACTTTTTTCCCGGAACGCGCCTTATTCATAGATCTCCCTATAATCTTCTTCGGCCGCTTTCAATCTCAACCGGATAAGTTCTATTTCTTTTTGAGGCGTCTTGATGCCGCTTTTCGATTTCTTCTGAAAGCAATGAAGGACATAGACAGCTTTCACGAATTTCACTGTGTAGACGGCCCTATACGTATCGCCCCGAAAATTTTCGACGATCTCCAGAACACCGGCACCTCCAAAACCGCTTAGAGGTTTTGCACACGCCGGTTTTCCACCGTTCTGAACCTCCCAGAGAGCGTACCCGATATCGCTTTTCACGGCAGCCGGGAATCTTTGAATATCCTTTAGAGAAGATCCCATAAAATCCAACGGCCGCATACCACTCCTTTAAAAATATATCATATTTGGTATAATAATCAAGCTGTACGGAAAACGGAACACACATTCATCCCTGTCAGATCATTCTTGCCCTATAAAGGAATCTTGTCACCTTTAGTGTCCAAAATCTGCTGCTGCTCTCTATTATTAACAGGATAAAGATTAAAACTGTGCGAAGGCACTGCCACGTTCGCGGAGGAGTCCGCCTTCTCCCGGCCGTTTTATGCTTGCCGCAAACCAAAGAAAGGTGGCCGCAATGTGTGACCGCTTTGAATACGGGATTCTTCGGCGCTTCGCTTCTCAGAATGACGGAGAGGAAGATGCAAACCTGTCCAATGAGAGACCTGAACCGTCATAGCGGACGATATCGGAAATAGAGTCTGCAATGTGCAAAGCAGGAAGAAAGAAAGAGGAAGTGTTCTGGCCCATAAAGCGGCAGGTTATTAAAGAAGAGGCGCGGTTCTGAGGAACTCAAAAACACGCACGGAGACAGGCACCGCGAGGTGACTGCCTCCGCATTGGCGTGATTAATCCAAGATACCGAAGGCTTTCAGAAGCCAAAGAACGACTACGATGATGACCACGATGTTCAGAATTTGTTTAATCGTGCCTTGCATGGGAATGAAACGATTGATCGCCCAAAGAACGACCCCCGCGATCACCAGCGTAACGACAATCGAAACGATATCCATTTTAAGACTCCTTCAGTTTGCCTGTTGTTGAACTCTGCTTGCTTGTAGGAATTATAAAGGCAGTTCAAAGAGAAGCCCCACCGATGCGCCCTGTTAACTCCTAAGGGCGATCCTTAATTTAAGCCCGGGATAAACATCTCTATGCCATCTACTGGAAGAGTGTAATTTCAGAGGCCCGCTTCGGTAGGACATGACTCGAGCCCACGTATTGCGAACCTTCAGGCTCTCACATTTCCACCAAAAGCTGTGCCAAAGATACAGCTACCTTTGGGCGGCCTGCGAAGGGCTTACCCGCCCGCCAAGAGCAGACCAGCCGATCGGGAAGGGTCTGCCGCAGGCCAAGGCTCCCGAGAGAGGCTTCCTAATCTCTCCGAGGAAGTGCTGGCGCATTGGCGCCAAGTGCAAACCGGCATAGATCAAAAGTGGTCTGAGCGTTCGCGCAGGCAGGCACAAGCCCCCGGCCGGAATCCGCTTGCCACAGCCTCAAATGTAAACCATGCATTCGGCAACGTCCGGCGCCAGAGATTCTTCGGCGCGTCGCTTCTCAGAATGACAGAAGGTGAGTACTTTTTTTCAGGAGAGTAGAAAATTTTTAACTGCGGAGCCCTGCTAGTCAATGCACCAGGACGGTGCCGGCAGGATCTAGACGATCCTGTCCGCACCGAAATTCATGCGGTACAACATAACGTAAATCACCACACCGGTAATCGAGACATACACCCAAAGCGGAAACGTCTTCCTCGCAATCCGGCGATGATTCTCATCCTGCCGTTTCAACCCAAGCACCAGCGACCGGATAACCATCGGCACAATCACCACGGCCAGAATCGTATGCGAAATCAAAATCGAAAAGTAAACCACCCGCCACACGCCCTCACCCTGAAACCGCGTCGACCCGTGATGAAAGTGGTAATAGAGGTAGCAGGAGAGAAAGAGAACCGACGTCACGCACGCCGCGATCATGCAGGCCGAGTGAAGCTGAATATTCTTTCTCCGGATAAAATAATATCCGAGAAGCAGAAGCAGGCCGCTCGAAGCGTTGAGCGTGGCATTGATTGCGGGAAAGACGGCCAGGTCCAAGAGAGAGATCCTTCTTTAAGATCGGGACAGGCACGAAAAGCGTGACTGTCCCTGTTTAGTTTAGCTGCCGCGAAAAGCGTGACTGTCCCTGTTTAGTTTAGCTGCCGCGAAAAGCGGGACTGTCCCCGTTGTTTCGTTGTTCGAAAAGCGGGACTGTTCCCCGTTTAGCTGCCGAGCAAAATTTTAACGTCGCCTTCGAGCTTCTTGAGAGCCTCGGCGTCCGTGCTGTCGTAATAGCCGCGGATCGACCCCGACCTGTCGACCAGAACAAACTTCGTACTGTGAAGCATCAACGTCTCAGGAGGCTGGTCTTTCTCCTCATCCGTCGCCAGCAGGAATTCGCCGCGCGCCATGGCGTGGATCTTTTTCTTCGAGCCGGTCAGAAAGAACCAGCGCAGGCGGTCGGCCCCGAACCGCTCGGCGTACTTTTTCAGGACTTCCGGCGTATCGTGCTCCGGGTCCACGCTGAACGACACGAATTTCACGTCCGGATGATGGATCTTTCCCTGCAGGGTCTGCATATGCGCCGACATCATCGGGCAGGGCCCCCCGCAGCGCGTAAAAATAAAATCCGCGATCCAGACGTTGCCGAGAAGGTCCTGCAGCTGGAAATCCCTTCCCGAACTTTCCTTCAAGGTGAAATCACTGAGTTCGCTGAAGGCGGGCAGGGTGGCTCTCTCTTTCTTTCCCGTCAGGTGGAAGACGGCGAACACGACGCAGCCGAAGACGACTGCGGCGGCAATGATCCCGCCGAGCAGAGGTTTCGGAAGAGGCTCCGTCACTTTAAATCCTCCGCGCTGCGCCTCGAGGCTGCGCGCGAAGAAAAAAACAGCATCGCAAAACCAAACGCCGTGATCACGAAGATCGAAACACCGAAAGACGGAAGATAATCCGACACGGGATCATTCGCGTAAAGGGCCTGGCGAAGCGCCGACAGGCCGTAGCCGAGCGGATTCAGGCGGATCGCCCACTGCAGCCACGCCGGGGCCCCGTCCGCCGGATAAAGCGCGCCCGAAAGAATCCAGAGAGGCATGAGGAGCAGGTTCATGACCGCGTGAAAACCCTGCACCGAATTCATCTTCCAGGCGATGTAGAAACCGAGGCCGGTCATGGCGAAACCGTTCAGGAGAAGAATCAGGAGCACGAGGAGCCAGCCCTGCACGTCGAGCCACACGCCCATGAAAGGCGCCGCGATCAGAAAGAGCAGGCCCTGGCAGAGAGCGAGCGACGTCCCGCCCAGGATCTTGCCGAAGACGATGCCCGCTCTCGGCACCGGGGCGACGAGAACTGATTGAAGAAATCCTTCGCGGCGGTCTTCGATGAGCGAGATCGTGGAAAAGATCGCGGTGAAGAGAAGAATGAGAAGCAGCGTGCCGGGGAAAAAGTATTCAAGATACCCCTGCCCCGTTTCACCCGTGCTGAAGGACTCGCCGAGACCCGCGCCGATCAGCACCCAGAATATAAGCGGCGACGCCACCGCTCCGACCACGCGGCTCGGCTGACGGTAAAATCGTTTCATTTCGCGGAGCCAGAGAGAATACGCCGCCAGAAAAAATCCCTTAACCATGTTTGCCTGCCTTCTTGACTTCGGGGACGGGACTCCAGAATTCGTGCCCGGTGTGGTGGATGAAAACGTCTTCGAGCGTCGGCCTGCGGAACGTCACCGCTTCGATGAGTCCTGGGAACGTCTCGATAAGTTTCGTGATGAATTTCGAGGCTTCTTTGTGTTCGATCAGGAGCTGGCCTTCGACCAGGCGGCTCGGAGTGCCGAGTTTCTCCTGGATCTGCGCGCGCAAGGCTTCAGGCTCGCGGGATTTCACGGCGAGCACGTCGCCGCCCACGTCCGCCTTCAGTTCGCGCGGTGTCCCGGTCCGGATCATCTTGCCTTCGTTGATGATCGCGATCTTGTCGCAGTATTCCGCTTCTTCCATGAGATGGGTCGTGACGAGAATGGTGAGCCCTTCCGATTCGCGCAGCGTCGTGAGATAGCGCCAGAGGTCGAGCCTCGCGCCCGGGTCGAGGCCGGTCGAGGGTTCGTCGAGCAGCACGACGGACGGCTGGTGGAGCAGGCCCTTTGCGAGTTCGGCCCGGCGCTTGAGGCCGCCCGAGAGCGTGGAAACCATTTCTCCCGCGCGGTCGGTCAGGCCGAGATGCGAGAGCAGAAGGTCGCAGCGCGATCTCAGCGCAGCACCGCCGAGTCCGTAGAGATAACCCTGGTGGACGAGATTCTCACGCACGGTCAGTTTGCCGTCGAGCCCCGGCGACTGAAAAACCACGCCGAGTTTCTTGCGCACTTCATAGGGGTTCTCGCGCAGGCTGATGCCGTCGATCCAGGCGTCGCCGAGAGTCGGAAGCAGCGCCGTCGAGAGAATGCGAAAGAGCGTCGACTTGCCGGAACCGTTCGGCCCGAGCAGGGCGAAGATGGAACCTTTCGGGATTTCCAGGCTGACGCCCGCGAGCGCGGTCTTCGTGCCGTAGGAATGCCTGAGATCTTTTGCGGAGACTGCGGATTTTATCATGTCAGGCCCTGTCTATGATCATCATGAGGAGAAGCGTTGATAAATAAAGAATGGACGCGGCGAAAAGGGTGCGCGCTTTTTTGTGAATGTCTTTCAGGCTCGCGAGGCTCACGCCGACGAGAAACAGGCCGAGAATAATCGCGGCGATAAAGTAGGCCATTCCCGTGATGCCGAACGCGGTCGGGAGCAGGCTCACCGGCAGAAGCAGGACGGACGTTATCACGGCGTTCAACCCGACTTTGCGGCCGCCGGGATCGTCCATCGATAACATCACAAAGCCCGCCTTTTTGTATTCATCTCGGTAGAGCCAGGAGATCGCGAGAAAGTGCGGGAGCTGCCAGAGAAACATAATCGCGAACAGGATCCACGCCTCGAAAGAAATCGTTCCCCTGACCGCGCTCCAGCCGATCATGGGCGGAAGCGCGCCGGGCAGTGCGCCCGCGATGGTGTTGAGCGCGGTCACCCGCTTGAGCGGCGTGTAGAAAAAAAGATAACTCGCGAGCGTGAGTGCGGCGAGTGAGGCGCTTACCAGGTTTACGGCAAGAGTGAGATAGACGAGGCCGGAGACGGCGAGGACGACGCCGATCACGAGGGCGTTTCGCGGGCTGATCCGGCCGGAAGGAATTGGCCTTCCCGCGGTGCGCGGCATCTTCGCGTCGTAGTCCCGCTCTATATATTGATTGAGAGCGAGCGAACCGGAAGCAACCAGGCCCGTCGCCGCCAGGAGATGAAAAAAAGCCTGGCCGTCAAAGGGCATTTCGAGCGCGAGAAAATAACCGACCGCCGTGCTCAGGAGTACGAGCGAGACGAGGCGGAATTTGGTTAATTCGATGAGCAGCGAAATCATAGGCGTGCTTGGGTTGAGCGCGGGATCGGAAAGAACATCAGGGTCAGGATGACGCCGAGACCGAGCAGCAGCGCGCCCAGGCTCTGGTGCGCGACGGTAAAAATGACTTCGGCCTTGCCCGGAACGGTGCCGCGCTCGATCATGCGCGTGGTGACGAACGAGCCGATCCCGAGGAAGACCTGGAAGACGGCGAGAACGGCCCAGGTGATGGATGGGACCTTGAAATTCTTGTCGTCCTTTTTGACCTTGTGGATTTTGATCAGCGACAGAACGATGTGGGCGATCACGACGAAGGCGAACGCGATATGCGTGATCACGATGGAGATGTGCGCCGTGTGCCGCGACATCGCGCCGAGAATGAGCTGGAGATAAATGAAGCCCGTCGTCATGGCGAGAAAGCGCCGGATTTTGGGGTCGACCGCTTCGTCCCTCGAGGTGCGGCGAAGATCGGGATTCAGATAATACGCGAGCGCGAGGACGAGGCAGAAAAAAGTCTGGCCGAGGCACGCGTGGGCGATCGAAACGGCGGGCGGCAGAAGCAGCAGCACGGTCAGGCCGCCAAGCAGCGCCTGCACGATCACGACCCCGACCGCGGCCCAGGCCAGTTTCTTCAGGAAAACGCGGTCTTCCCTGAGCTGGACGAGAACGGCGAGCGCGAGCGTGAGAATGGCGGCGATGCCCGCGATCATGCGGTGCCCGTGTTCCCAGAAAATGTTGCCGACCATGGGCGGAAAAAACTGCCCGTAGGAGAGCGGCCAGTCGGGAACGGCGAGCCCGGCTTCGTGGCTGGTGACGGCGCCCCCTGCGATCAGCAGGAAGAACACCCAGCCCGCGAGAAAAAGCGCCGGATAATAGAGACCTTCTTTTTTCTTTCGCATTCTTCAATCCTTAATCCAGCAGAACTTCTTATTTTTTTCATCCTGAGCTGTGGAACAGATCTTGTTTCAAAGCGAGATTCTTCTCTTCGTTCAGAATGACAGGCAAAAGCAAACGACTCTCTGTCATCCTGAGCTGTGGAACAGATCTCGTTCAAAGCGAGATTCTTCTCTTCGTTCAGAATGACAGGCAAAAGCAAACGACTCCGTCTATTTTGCTTCGTTGCCGGCGGCGAGGGCGAGAAGCTCGTTCACGTTCTTGACAAAGTGGGCGGGGTCCTTGAGCGGGGCGCCTTCAGCGAGCAGAGCCTGCTGGTAGAGAAGCCACGACCAGTCCTTCAGTTTCGGGTTCGCCGCGTCTTTCTGAAGAACGGCCTGAATGTTCTGGATCACCGGATGGTTCGGGTTCAGCTCGAGAATCCGTTTCGCCGGCTGAAACTCGCGGCCCATGGATCTCATGATCTGCTGCATCTTCATATCCATGTCGCCGTCGTCCGTAACGAGGCAGGACGGGCTTTCGTTGAGCCGCATGCTCATCCGCACTTCCTTGATCTCGTCTTTGAGCGAAGTGTGCACGGCGTCAGTGAGCGGCTTGTATTTCGTGTCCGCCTCTTCCTTTTCTTTCTTCGCTTCCTCGCCGAGCTCCCCGGCGTCGAGGTCCCCTCGGGTGACGGACTTCAGCTCTTTCTCTTTATACTGCATGAGAGCGGGCGTCGACCATTCGTCCACGACGTCGGTCATGAACAGCACTTCGATGCCGCGGCTTTTGAAAAGTTCGAGGTGCGGGCTGCGGAGACAGGCTTCGCGGTCGGCTCCCGAAATATGGTAGATGTATTTCTGGTCGGGTTTCATGCGGGCTGCGTAGTCGGCGAGCGACGTCAGGTCTTTATCCGTGGCGCCAAAGCTCGACTGGTAGCGGAGCAGCTCCTGAATGCGGTCCCGGTTCTCGTGGTCCATCGTGAGGCCTTCCTTCAAGGCGGCGCCCAGTTCACGGAAGAAGCCGTTGTATTTCCCGGCGTCATTTTTCGCGAGTTCTTCCAACACGTCGAAGATCTTCTTGGTGAGTTGCTTCTTGATCTTCGTGATCACGGGATTCGACTGAAGCATTTCGCGGGAGACATTCAGCGGCAGGTCTTCGGAATCGACCACGCCCTTCACGAAACGCATATAGACCGGCATGAGATCGCGGCACTGGTCGGTGACGAACATGCGTTTGACGTGCAGCCGGAGCCCGTGCATGTCTTCGCGGTAAAAATTGACCGGGGCTTTCTGCGGGATATAAAGAAGCGCTTTGTATTCGAGCGTGCCTTCCATCGAGTGGTGGGCGTAGACGAGCGGCTCTTCCATTTCGTGGGTGATGTATTTGTAGAACTCTTTGTACTCTTCATCCTTCACTTCGCTGCGGGGACGGCGCCAGATGGCCTGGACTTTATTAATCGTCTCATCTTCCCCTTTTTCCTTTTTCAGCGAGATGGGGTGCGGGACGTAATCGGAATACTTTTTCACGATCGTCTCGATGCGGTATTCCTGGAGGTATTCGAGTTCGTCGTCTTTCAGGTAGAGAATGACGTCGGTGCCGTGGCCCGTGCGCTCGGCTTCTTCGAGAGTGTAGCTCCCCTTGCCGTCGGATTCCCAGGCGATGGCGGGCGGAACGGTGCCGGCCCTGCGCGTCACGACTCTGACTTTGGACGCAACCATGAACGTGCTGTAAAAGCCCACGCCGAACTGCCCGATGAGCTGGAGGGTTTCTTTCTTGCCTTCTTTCAACTGGTCGAGAAACGCGCGGGTTCCGCTGCTCGCAATGGTGCCGAGGTTCGCGACCGCTTCGTCCCGAGTCATGCCGATGCCGTTGTCCGAGATCGTCAGCGTTTTGTTTTCCTTGTCCGGAATGATCCGGATCATGTAGGGCTCTTCGGGCTTCTTGTAAGTCTCGTCGACGAGAGAAAGATGGCGGTGCTTGTCGATAGCGTCCGCCGCATTGCTCACCAGCTCGCGCAGGAAAACTTCCTTGTGGCTGTAGAGCGAATTAATCACGAGGTTCAGGATTTCCGAAACCTCGGCTTTAAACTCGATTTTTTCCTTGGCTGTTTCCGTCATGGCATCACCTCTGCTTTATTTTTGCTGGAATGTAAAATTGATTTCGGCCTTGCCGTCTTCGGCGACCGTGACCTGCTGCGTCTGCGTGCCCAGCTTTTCGTGCCAGGCTTCGAGGGTGTAAGTGCCGGGCGCAACGTCCTTGATTTCGTAAGCGCCGTCCGCCCCCGTCACCGCGAAATAAGGGTGCGTGACCACGCCCGCGTAAGCGCGCATCCACGGATGGACGTCGCATTTTATTTTCACCATCACTTCGGGCTTGTCGAACTTCTTCATGAACTTCATGCCCTGCATCGGCATGCCGAGATTAAACTTTTTCTGGTTCTCGGGCATGGCGTGAACGTTGTGGAGCGTCGGGTCGCTGTTGGAGATCTGGATCGGCTGGCCCGCCTGCACTCCGAAAACGCGCGGTTCGTACGCGCAGTCTTTCTGGTTGAGCTTAACGGGTTCAGAAGGTGCGACGAAGGCCTGGTCCCCGAGTCCGTCTTTCACGTAGACAAACACGTTCGCGAGCGAGCCGTCTTCGCCGGTCCGCACTTCGCGGTTGGCTTCCTGCGCGCCTTCCCGGTCTTTACACGCAGGGTCCATGCTCATGTCGATCGCTTTCTGAGAAGGAGCGGCTCCCGTGAAATTGATTTTGCCCGTGAGCTCTCCGGCACTGAGCAGGCCGGGAGAAAGCAGGAAGCAGCAGGACACAACAAAGAGAAAGAGATTTTTTTTCATCACTAGTCACCTGGTCGAAAATTACTTTACGGGAGCTGGGTGAGGGGTATTCGGAGAAATTCCGCGCTGTCTAAGGCTTCCAGCAAAAGTTGACGCTCTTGAAACCGCTTAAAGACGGAGGAAACTTCCCGGATTGTTCCACTCGCCCTTTTCCTGCCGGAACTTTTTGTTTCCGTCGACGACAATCTCGCCCGCCGTGTTGAGCCGGAGTGCGACGCGTTCGAGCGGACGGACGGCAGGGCCCTCGAAACGGATCCCTGATTTATAAAAACCATTTTCGTGGCAGGAGCAATAGAATTTCTGGGCCTGCTCGAGCCAGACGGGTGAACATCCCGTGGGCGCGTAGACAGACGATAGGGCATACATTCCCTCGAGCGTGCGGACGAGCCAGACCTTGTGCTCTTCTTTCCAGCGGGCGTCGACCGTGCCGACGCGATATTCTTCGGGCGAGCCTGCCTTGAAAACTTTTTTGGGGTCGGAAAGGAAAGACGGGAAAAGAAAATTGAGGACGTGCGAGAGGACGCCTGTCGCGGCGGCGGCCACGGTGACAGAACCGATCATAATCCCGGAGGTCACAAATTTGCGGCGGGAAAGATTGTGTCCGTCCGCGGTATTTTCAGATTTTTTGATGGTATCGGCCACTTGATAAACTCCTGTTTAGTGCACGCAATCTAACATTTTTTCGGGCTTCGATCAATGAGCTTAAACCCCGGCCTGCCCGCGGGCCCGGGACTGGGCTGTTTTATAGCGGAAAGCGAGCCATGCGACGATCAAAAGGTCGGCCGCGACCGCGAAACAAACGTTCTGAAGGCCTCCCCCGCCGAAGCCGTAGCTGTGGAGACCCGCCGCCAGGACGAAATTGACGCCGTACCAGGCCATAATAACGCCGAGAAACGCCAGAATCGAGCCGACGGCGATCCCGAAATCCGCCGTCCAGCCCGAAAAACGGCTGTGCAGCACCACGAGATAGCCGAGAAGGGCGATCAATGCCCAGGTTTCCTTGGGGTCCCAGCCCCAGAAGCGGCCCCAGGAGTAATTGGCCCAGACCCCGCCGAGGATCGTGCCGGCCGCCAGAAGGACGACGCCGATCTGCAGGGTTCGGTAGAGATACTGGGAGAGCATTCTCAGCTGTTCCTTTTTATCGGGCCGGGTCGCGTAGCGGAAAAGCACCCCGTGGCCGAGGCCCCAGGCGAGGGCGAAGGCACCATAGCTCAGGGTGATCGTGAGGACGTGGACGGTCAGCCAGAGATTGCTGCGCAGCACCGGCACGAGCGGCGAAATCGCCGGGTTCAGCGCCACGGGAAAACGGTGCGCGATGAGCAGGCAGAGGCCCGCGACGAAACCCGCCGTGTTCAGGATCATCCAGTTGCGGTAAAAAGCGAAGAGCACTAGCGAGAAAAAAGCCACCGCCCAGGAAACCCAGATCATGGATTCGTACATATTGGTGACGGGCGGACGGCCCGCGATCTGACAGCGCAGGAAAAAGCCGTAGGCGTGCAGGAGAAACGCGCCCGCGAAAACGATCAGCGCGGCGCTGGAAAGAAAACGCGCGCCCGTTTGAAAAAACCTGTTCGTCCCCGTGAGAAGCAGAAACGACAAGATGGAAAGAAGCAGGGCCGTGAAATAAAGAATGGCGGCGCGGCTGAAAGGCTGGAGATGGTCGTACTGCACTTCCATCGCGATCAGTTTCCGGTCGAGCGCGACTTCGCGCGAAAGAAAAAGGGCGTCGAGCGTGCGGGTGAACCGTGCGGCTGTTTCAACCGGGACGTCTTCGCTGCCGGGCTTTCTGATTTCGTCGAGAAGGAGTACCAGCGCTTCGCCCGCTCCCGTGACTTTCTCCTCGGGGAAAAACTGCCGGATCACGTTCCTGCCTTCTTCTGAAATCATGGATTCGATGGGGAGCCAGGCCGCCCGGGGATCGCTTGGATGAGGTATCAGGCCGGGAGTCTGGCCCTGCCCGAGCGTTTTAAAGAAAGCGGCTTTTTCATAAATCTCGAGTCTTTGCTTATCATCCGGCGAGAGGGTGTCCTTGCGGGCCTGTTTCGCCGACGCCTCCTGAACGCTTTGAATAAAAGGCGCGTGATTGAGCGCGATCTCGGGCGAGAGCCTGCCTTCGACGAGCATGACCTTGAATTCTTCGCGGAGAGCGTGGCGCGTCACGGGAATGAGCGGCTTCGTGTACCACGCCTCGGGCTCCGCGATCCATTCCCACACGAGCTGGACGGGTTCCATGCCCGCAAATTTCGTTTTGCCGGTCATGTAGAGGACGGTTTCTTTGGCGAAACTCTGCAGGGGCTTTATGCGGCCCGCGTGCTGGACCGGGATTTCTTCGAGAATGCGGTAGCCCTCGGACGAAGCGGAATATCCCGCAGGTACGGCGGCGAGAGAACCGAGTACGGCAAACATAAAAAATTTCAAGACGGCGGCGTTCCTCATTCGGGTGTCCTCTTTCTGAACTTTCTTTGAGAGAAAATAGTGATCGTTCCGGTGATCAGTACGATCGCGCCTGCGTATTTCACAGGCACTCCCGGATCGCGGCCCACGGAGAAAATAGAAATTTCGGGGCGGCCGGGTTCGATACTGTAGGCCGACTGATAAAGTTTGAATCCCTGGTATTCGAGCGGCTCGTTCATCGTGATGTGGACGTCGCGCGTGAGGCCCTGCTTGTCGTCTTTGAGTACGACGTCGCTCGAAAAGCGCGCGGGCTGGTCGGTGCCCGGATTGTTTTCGATCTTGAAATCCTTGAGTTCAATTTTGAAGCCGAGAGGAATACGCCGCTGGCCGAAGATCAGATGATACGAGGCTCCGCCGAGAGTCACTTCGTCGCGCAGCCCCTGGGCGAGCCAGAGCCTGCGGCTCTCCTTCCCTTTCACGATTTCCACTTCCGCCGCCGAGACGAGGTCTTCCGCCTGCGAAATGTTGGGCTGCGGGTCGAACGTTTTATTGAAACGGGAATGAGGCAGGTATTCTTCGACGGTAAACGCGAGATCGTTCCAGCCCGTCTGGACGGGTTCTTTCGGAACGGCTTTTCCGGTCTTGACCAAAGCGCCCGTCTTCACCTGGTAAGCGAGCCCGTCTGCCTGCCGCACGAAACGCAGTTCGTTCGTCTGGTCGACGGGACCCGTTCCGGGCAATATATAGAAGATGCTGAGCCCGGCCGCGCTCGGCTTCATGCCGTGTTGGGTCGGGAATTCGGGGAACCGCGCGAAAACGGTGTGGAATTCCTGGAGGCCGGAGCCCGGAGCGTCAAGCTCCGGGGATTTCTCCGTGCCCGGCTCATTCAGAGACGGGCCGGAGCCCTCCAGCGTCAGTTCGACCGCAGGGTTTCTCCCGGGTCCGCCGGGAAGCGTGCCTTCTTCCGGCTTGTCGATCAGCTTCTCGCCTTCGACGAGAGCGTTATTCAGAACGCGGGTGATCGTCACCTGGAGAGGCGTGCCTTCGACCGGTGAGGTAAAGGGAAGCGTGTCTGCGGCGGGAACCGGAATGCGGACGGAACCTTCGGCGAGTTTGATCTCGAGATAGCCGCGGTCATCCGGTGCAGGCGCCGCGGCTTCTTTCAGCAGTTCCTGGGCAAAAATAATCTCCGCGGGGCCGAGCGCGACTTTGCTCATTTTCTCGTCTTTCTCGACCAGCCAGTGTTCCTGTTCCAGAAAAGAGTTTTTCAATTTAACCCGGACGGCGGCAGGTCCCTCTTCCGCGGGCTGGAGCGACTGGTTGAGCCGCGCTTTCGGATAATAATGAAGCAGATAAAATTCATGGTCCGCTTTTTCACTCGGTGACACTTTCTCCCGGCCTTCCCACGCGAACGGCTTCTGGGGAATCGCGTAGATCCAGTCCGCGTTCACGTCTTCGGAAAACACGTAAACGATCGGCTCGAAGAGCGTGATGTGGGCCGCAGTCTCGCCTTCGGCGACGGGCATCTGTCCGTCGATCATGGTCGCTTTCGTAATGAAAGACCCGACGAGAATGAGAATGATGCCGAGGTGCGTGATGAGAAACCCGATATGTTTCAGCTTCCAGGGAATGCGGTCGATCGCGGCGGTGAAAACGTTCATGCCGAGCAGAAACAAAACGGCGGCGAACCAGACCGTGTCGTAGATGAGAATTTTTGCCGCATCCGCTCCGTGCAGGGATTCGATGATCGTCCCGGCCGCGAGAATAATGATCAGCGACACGAGGATGGGGATCGCGAGCCTTACGGAAGCGAAGATCCGGAAAAAGAAGTGGAAGAAATCGAACACGCGCGGGCCGAGAACGCCGAGGATTTTTTTCGGCTTCGGACTGTTTGTAAACATCCATTGGTTCTGGTCAGGCTGTTTCAAAAAAACCTCGGTTGTGGAAAAAACTTGCGGCACTTGCGGGGACAGGCTTGCAAGCCTGTCCCCATACCACGCCAAAGGGTCCCTTGGTAAAACAACTTGCGGGGTTATTGTAAAACAGGGGGGCTAATTGCGGAAAACTAATTTATAGGCGACAAAGACGAGAAAGACCGCGAAGGCTTTCCGGAGAATATTGGTGTCCACCCGGACCGAAAGCGTGGCGCCGAGCCACGCCCCGAACACCGCCATGGCCGCCACGATGAGCGCGGATTTCCAGTTCACCATATCCGAGAGGCCGTGGCGCACGACGCCGCTGATCGCGGTCGGAATGATAATGGCGAGAGAGGTGCCGATCGCGACGTGGAGGTCAAACCCGGCGAGAAAGACAAGCAGAGGCACGAAGATGAGGCCGCCTCCGACGCCGAGCAGCCCGCTCGCGAACCCTCCGACAATTCCGATCAACGCGAGAATCAGCCAGGACATAATGCCTCTTGAGTTGAAGGACGTTCCCGTTAACCGCGGCCCGGCTTACTCAAACTGAGAGCCGTCTTCGGGTTCTTTTTTCCGCCGGGTCCGGTCCTTGACCTGATCGTCGAGAGAATCAATTTCTTTTTCGAGGGAGCGGATGCGGTTCTTCAGGGCTTTCACGGGATCGGGAAGATCGCCGTGTTCGAGATCGCAGCGGGGGTCCACGCGCTTGCCGTCCCGCCGCACGATCTCGGCCGGAATGCCGACCACGGTGCAGTTATCCGGGACGCTGCGCACGACAACGGAGCCCGCGCCGACTTTCACGTTATTTCCGAGCTTGATATTGCCGAGTACTTTCGCGCCCGCGCCCACGACCACGTTGTTGCCGAGAGTGGGATGCCGCTTGCCGCGTTCATTCCCCGTTCCGCCCAGCGTGACACCCTGATAAATCGTCACGTCCTTGCCGATGATCGTCGTCTCCCCGATCACGACGCCCGTGCCGTGGTCGATGAAAAACCCGGGGCCGATTTTCGCGCCCGGGTGGATCTCGATGCCGGTCAGAAAACGGGCAAACTGGGAAAAAAGCCTGGGAAAAAAAGGGATACGGATATAGTAAAGCGCGTGCGTAAGGCGGTGAATCAGGACGGCGTGAAAGCCGGAATAAAGGAGAATGACTTCCAGAAAACCCAGAGGAGTGTTTGCGGCCGGATCGCGTTCGAAAACAGCCCTGAAATCCCGGTAAACCTTGTGGAAGAGATACATAGGCGGCCATTATTACATGATTTTTCCTTTTGTCAACGGAGCCCGGAGCGTCAAGTTCCAGGGGCTTTCTCCGTAAACGGTTCATTAAGAACCGGTACGGAGCCCGGAGCGTCAAGCTCCGGGAGCTTTCTCCGTGTACGGTTCATCAGGATGGACATGAAGCGGGAGGGCCGCTGCGAGACATTGGAAACGGGCTCCGGACTCTTGGGTTTCCCAGCGCTCCGACCGATACACTATCTGCAAAAGGAGACGCTCATGAATGCGAACAGCTGGCTTTACCGGATGATCACGATGGGTCTGGGGACCGTGATGATGAGTTTCGCGTGGCCGATCCGCGGCCAGTTCGGGCATGAGTGGGGCGCGCTGATCACGGGAGCCATGGCCGCGGCCATCGTGACCACCCTGATCCCGGTCAAAAGTTACCGGCAGGTCTTCACGAAAGCCGTCTTTTTCGGAGCGCTGGGTTTTGTGATCGGCGGCGAGAACATTCCCTACGGACAGCTGATCAACCGCATCCTCGCCATGCCCGATTTGAAGAACGCCATGCCCGAACTTCTCACGGTGCTTTTTATCGGCGCGAGCTGGGGAATGATCGGCGCGGGCTATCTCGGCTTCGGCATGTCGGAGCGCCCGGTATCGAAAAAAGATTACTGCGTCATCCTGGCCGCCGGCGCCGCAGTGCTCGTTTTCACGGACGTCTTCAGCAGTAACGCGTGCATCATCGCCGCTTTTACGGCGCTGATTTGTTTCCTCTATTTTTATAACGCCGCGCGCGTCCGTTCGCGCATGGTACCGCTGCTGGGTGTTTACGGGCTCGTCGGTTTCGGGGCGGGCTTTCTCATTTCGGTTATCATTCTTTATTACGGCACGAACGGGCATCTCGGAGGGCCCTCCGGTTGGTGGACGCTGAGGGACCAGATCTGGGGCGGGCTTGGCGGCTTCGCGCTCATGTTTGCTGCCTGGCGCGCGCGGGATTACAAACTCCTGCCGGCGGGTTCGCTTCACTCAAAACTCGAGAAAGCCGGTTTTATTTTCTTCGTGCCCTTTATCTGCGGTTGGAACACTTACGACGTGTACGAGAAATGGTTCACCTCTTCACCCCCGGCGCCCGGCCTCGCGCTGGCGGGAACACTGATCGCCGCGGGCGTCATGCTTCTTCTCGCCTGGACGGTTTATTACCTGCGGCTTCCAAACTCGCGGCTCGTGAGCCCGGCCGAAAACCCGGTGATCCTCGGGTCCATCGCATTCTTCACCCTTTACCTTATGGTACTTGCGATTGCAAAGACGGTGGTATACAGCGGGTGGGCAAGGTGGGAAACCGGCTTTACTCTTTTTCTCTTCGTGACGGCGCTGATTCTTCTCGTCCTGCCTTTTATTCTACTGGCGCCTCAGGAAGAATAGTCTCATCCGCCGCCTTAAAAAAGAAACAGCCGTGCATGAATTTCGCGATTTCAAATCTCCTTCCGTTCATCCCCCGAAAAACGGAATAAAAATCCAAAACGCTTTCATCATGCACGGCCGTTATAAATCAAAAGAAATTCAGCTCAAGCGTTATGACACTTTCCGCGGACGGATCTCGATCACTTCAGGACCCGGCTCTTCGGCGCGGACTTCATTGTTGACATGTCTCTGAATCAACTCGACATTCTTCAGATTGCCGCGGTACCCGATATCAAGCAGATCCCCTACGACGGGAACCAGCCCGATCGCCCAGTCGACAAAAACATTCCACACCATCCGCGCTTTAATAGCTGCCGGAAGATCGAGCGAATGCGCCTGTTTCACAATGTAAGAGGCAAGGAGCAGACTCAGGGTATCGCCCACGCCTGGAATAAATCCCATGAGTGCGTCTCCGCCAAAGCGGATTTTTGTTCCGGGAATACGGTAACGCGCATCGAGCCAGGTTCCGAGCTTATCGATTCGGGCGATCTGACGCATACGGTCATATCTTTTCATATCCTGATCGATATCTCTTTCCATACGTTCTCCCCCCTCTCTCGAAAAACAATTCTGACAGAACGGAAGGCAGAAGGAGCCGGGGAAGCTATTGAATTTCCATCAGGGTAGAGTGGGTTTGATCTAAGTAGATTTTCTGATAGCAAAAGTCAGGGATTGATTCCACAGAACAAACGGAGGGCAAAGCGGTTGTGAGTTAGTTTTTCCCCAGATAATATTTCAGCCTGGGCGGGGTTTTTCCGAGGAGCAGGGCTTTTTTCACCTGCCATTCTTCTTCGGGGGGGAACTCTTTCAGGTACTTCACTTCTCCCCCTTCGAGGACGGCGAGCGGGATCCCCCCGCGAAAGAGAATTCGGTTCGAGGTCAGCTTCGAGACCTTCTTTCCCGGCAGGATCGTCCCGAGCAGATTCAGCGGGTCGGCCGCTGAAAGTGAAATCATTTTTTCGGACGCGGGCTTCGAACGCACTTTTCGCAGCTCCTCCACGATTTCGGGAGGGGCGTATTGCTCGCCGCTCACCTGCGACACGAAACGCCCGCCGCGAAGGTCCCCTCTCAGTTCCATACGCCGGAGCACGCGCACGAGAACGCGCCAGGGCGGGGCGAACGATTCCCTTTCAATGAGCGAGCGGAAGAGAACGCCCCATCTTTTTAAATAAATCGCGATAATTTCCTCCAGCGTTTCGTAATCCTGCGTTTCTTCCTCCGCCGCCTTGAAGTTCTGATTCAGCGCCCAGCGTCCGGCGTGTTCGATTCCGAGAATTTTCTTGGCTCTTCCCGAGCGTGAGGTTTTGTTCGCCTGAGGAGTGAGGAGCGCTCTCAGGCCCGAATAACTGTCGCTCGCCGCAAGGCCCCGGCACACGAGTTCCGCGATGCCTTCCTCGGCATAAGACGGAAGCAGGCCCGTCCGCCGCGCGATGTCTTCAAAAAAACTCGCGCCGTTCGAGCACAGGTCGTCCTTCACCTGTTTCGCGTGCCCGCTCAGATCTTCTTCTTTTTCTTCCCACCCCGACAGCCGCCGCCAGACATTAATGTTGGCGCGCGGCACGAGGCAGATCGGCGTATTTTTCACGGGCCCCATTCTGCGGCGGGCCGCGGGCTCGCTTGCTTCGGCTTCTATCATTCTTCCGGTTGAGGCGCAGGCGGTCTGGCCGTCCGGCCCGGGCTTCGGTGGATGGAACCGGCTCCAGACGATCCGGCCGCTCATGCAGAGTACGTCGAGCCACACCGGGTCGTAATCTCCCATGCGGGACGGAATGAGGTCCGTTTCCCACGAAGCGGCCGGGGCCTCGAAACCTTCCAGCTGCGCCAGCACTTCCTGCAGCGCTTCGGGGCCCGAGGGTTCGTCCTCGGTTTCCACTTTCTGGCGCGCGAAAAGAAAGCGCATGAAATCCTGCACGTTTACGGGCTGAATGCTCTGACGGAGCGAATCGATCGTGTAACGGTGAACGCGCTGAAGCAGACGGCGTTCGCACCATTCTTCAATGCCGAGCCCGTGCGTGAACCTGCCCCGAAAAACAAACCCTTCGTTCTCGAGCGCGAGAAAAGCCTGCGTGACGTCTTCAATTTTGATCCCGCTCTCCTCCGCCATCCGTGCCGCGGTCACGGGCCCGAGAGCTTCCAGCCTGCCGCGGACGATCTCGCGCACCGCGTCGTCTCTTGTATAAGTTTCCTGCATGCCCGCGGGGACGGTGATCGCGGGCGTGAGTTCCGCGCCTGGAAAAACGGCCTGGAAAAGACAGAACCGTTCGGCCGCGATCCACTGAATTAAATTTTCGTTTGCCTGGAGCCGGGCCGCCCGGTTCTCGGCGGCGAGACTTTCAAAAAAGGCGGTCCATTGATTCGCCTCCCCTTCAGCCGCCGTGATAAAACCGTGGATCAGAAGCGCGTCGTGGAGTTCGTCCGGGTTGGAAGCCTGGGGCCACGCTTCTTCGCGGACCCGTTTGATGGCGTCGACATCGAGGCGGCTGAGGTCTTCCGCTTCCGAGGGGTCGAGCCAGCCGCGGTTTTTGATCGCGTTCACACGGCGCTCGGCGAATTCCGTATCGTCGAGAAACGCGTACGGCCGGGCGTTGATGACTTCCTGGGCGAACACCGAAGGCTCGCGGAGATCTTTCGCGACAAGTTTTACTTCTTCGTTCTCGATCCGGCGGATGAGGTTTTCGAGCGCGTCGATATCCATCGCTTCCGTCAGGCAGTCGTGGATCACCTGGTCGACCAGCGGATGTTTCGGGATGCGGACCTCGCCCTGCAGGTTTTCGGCGCACGCGATCTGGTCCGGGAAAATCTGCGCGATCAAATCTTCCGCCTGCATGCGCTGAAGCTGGGGCGGGACGCGCCCGCCTCCGCGGTTGCGCAGGATCGCAAGCGATCTTGTGGCGTTCCACCGCCAGCGGATCTCGAAAAGAGGCGCCGCGATCATGGCCTGCACCAGCGTCTCGCGCAGCGTCTTCGAACTCAGGTAGCGCCAGACGTCTTCCAAAGGAAAGCTGTGCGAGGAACTGAGCGAAAGAATAATGCTGTTTTCCGTGGCTGCGGCCTGCAGTTCGAAATTAAACCTGCGGCAGAATTTTTTCCTGAGCGCGAGTCCCCAGCCCCGGTTGACGCGGCTTCCGTACGGTGAATGAATGACGAGGTGCATGTCGCCCGCCTCGTCGAAGAAACGTTCCATAACGAGTGTTTCCCGTGTCGGCATGACGCCGAGGCCCGTTTTTCCCATCCAGAGATAGCTGACGATCTGCTCCGCGGCCCCGCGCGCGATGCCGGCTTCGTCCACGAGCCAGCGGACGGCCGCGTGATCGCCGACAGGAACGAGAGCTCCCTCTTCCACGGTCGTCATGCCGGGAAGCGGCTCCGCATCGAGCAGATTGCCGAGCGTTTCACGCAGCCTCGAAACCGACTCGCTGAGTTCATTGCTTCTTGAGGCGCCTTCGCCGAGCCAGAAAGGAACGGTCGGAGGTTTTCCGGCCGCGTCGTGCACGATGACTTTCTGCCCTTCGATCCGGACCAGCTGCCAGGAATGCGTGCCGAGCGTAAAGATGTCGCCCGCCAGCGATTCGAGCGCGAAATCCTCATTCAAAGTTCCGACCGTAATGCCTTCGGGCTGGAGCACGACTTCGTAATCAAACATGTCCGGGATCGCGCCTCCGTTCATGAGGGCGGCGAGACGTGCGCCGCGGCGCGCCCGCAGGCGGCCGTTCACGGCATCAAGATGCAGGTAGGACCCGCGCCTTCCACGCCGGGTCGTAAACCCCTCGGAGACCATCCGCACGATTTCGAGAAAACGTTCCTTCGTAAGTTTCCGGAAAGGATACGCGCTGCGGCAAAGCAGAAAAAGTTCGTCGACCGCCCACTCCCTTCCTGAAACTTCGGCCACGATCTGCTGGCTGAGCACGTCGAGCGGTTCTTCGGGCATGACGATGCGGTCGAGCTCTCCGCGCCGCACGCTGTCGAAAAGCGCGGCGCACTCGACGAGTTCGTCCCGGTTGAGCGGAAAAATAATTCCCTTCGGCGTCCCGCCCACGTAGTGGCCGCTTCTTCCTACGCGCTGGAGAAAGGCGGCGATTCTTTTCGGGGAAGAAAACTGGACGACGAGATCGACCGCGCCAATGTCGATGCCGAGTTCCATCGAGGCCGTGGCCACGAGCACCTTGAGTTCTCCGGCCTTGAGCCTGCGTTCGGCTTTCTGGCGGTGAAGTTTGCTCATGCTGCCGTGGTGCGAACTGACGTGGTCTTCTCCCATCCGTTCGGCGAGCGCACGGGCGAGCCGCTCGGCAAGTCTTCTCGTATTCACGAAGACAAGCGTCGTGCGGTGTTCCTGCACGAGTTCGACGAGGCGTTCGTGGAGTTCGCTCCAGATTTCGTTCGACATGACGGCGGTGAGCGGAGCTTTCGGGACTTCGATCCGGATGTCCAGTTTACGGCGGTGCCCCGTATCCACGATCACGCAGTCGGGCGCGTCGCCCTGAATGTGCCGGTTACCCACGAGAAAGCGGGCCACGAGTTCGATCGGTTTCTGCGTGGCGGATAAACCGATGCGCTGAAGCGGTTCTTTCACGAGCGCCGCGAGTCTTTCTATCGTGAGCGAAAGATGCGAGCCTCGCTTGTCCCCGACGAGCGCGTGGATTTCGTCCACGATGACCGTGCGTACGTCTTTCAGCATTTCCCGCCCGCCCTGGCTCGTCAAAAGAACGTAGAGTGATTCGGGAGTGGTGACGAGAATATGCGGCGGATGCTTCAGCATTTTCTGCCGTTCCGAGGGAGAGGTGTCGCCCGTGCGCACGGCGACCGCGATCTCGACGGGCGGCAAAACATGGGCGAAGAGTTCGTCCTGGATCCCGGCGAGCGGAACTTCCAGGTTGCGGTGAATGTCGTTCGACAGCGCTTTCAGAGGCGAAACGTAGACGACCTGCACCGTCTTCGGCAGACGTTCCTTGAGCCCGAGAAGAACCAGGCTGTTGATTACGGCGTAGAAAGCGGCGAGCGTCTTACCGCTTCCGGTCGGAGCGGCGATCAGCGTGTGGCGCCCTTCCTGGATCGCGGGCCAGGCGAGGGCCTGCGCCTCAGTGGGAACGCCGAGGCGTTTCTCGAACCAGCTTTTTAACGCCGGGTGAAAATTGTTGAGGGCCATAGACTCGAGCC
>Ga0163152_10001917_pt1 | contig 31502 bp, 22 predicted proteins | sample OliLakLV19MP8IB2_FD_148635 | JGI IMG/M metagenome (GOLD analysis project Ga0163152, IMG submission 148635) | Freshwater microbial mat bacterial communities from Lake Vanda, McMurdo Dry Valleys, Antarctica - Oligotrophic Lake LV.19.MP8.IB-2 | ecosystem: Environmental > Aquatic > Freshwater >...
CTTTCAGCGCCACCCTCGCGGCTGGCCGCCTTGCGGTTCACTCGAGGTCGCTGCGACCAGCTTCCTCAGAGGACTTGCACCTCCGTATCACGCCCATGCCGGGCACACCAAAAATCGGAGCGCCGCGAGCACCCTCGCGGCGCTCCGAGCTTCTGTTTCTAGCGTTCCTTGCCGACTGTCATCGAGCCAGCCTTCTCCAGTTTGTTACCGTCCGTTTGGCCCAAACTCGGCTGGTCTTTGCCACGCTTCGACTCGACCTTGACCAGGCACTCGACCTCCCGGACACCGGGAATCGCCTCGGCCAGATCTTCCATCACCCGCCGGTCGCGGCGATCCTGGACGGTGCCGCTGAGTGTCACCACCCCACCCTTGACCTCGACATCGGTGTTCGACGCATCGAGCCACGGGTTGGCGGAGATCAACTCACAGAGATCTTCCTTGATTCGCTCGTCTGACCGCTTGTAGTTGCGCGGTCCGACGCCGGCGAGCGACCGGGCTGACTCCTGGCCGAAGCCGTAGCCCTGGAACGACTGCTGGCCGAAGTCCTGCCCGTAGCGGCCCATCGGTGAAAATTGGCTCCGGTCCTCGAAGCCCTGCCCGGTATATCCGGAGTTGTCGGCACGGCCGGGTACCTGGTACCGACTTTCGCTGCGCCCGGCGTCGAAACCGTAAGCACGATCACTTCGATCGTCTCGCTGCTGCCGTCCGTAAGCCCGGAGTTCGGACTCGCGATCACGCCCCGGTGCGGCCTGGTTCCAGGACCCCTGCGAACGCTGCCTCGGCAGCGACTCGAAATCCTCCTGCCGGAACTCTTCACCGCGCGACCGGCCGGTCCAGTTGTCCTCTGCCTCATCACGCCGGCTGCCGGCATTGCCGAAATTTTCCCGGCCCTGCGACTGGTCGCGACGGTACTCGTTCTGTTGAAAACCCTGCTCGCGCCCGTTTCCGCCGCGATTGACATCACGTCCAGCGATTCGTTCGTCCGAATTGCTGGCGCCATACGAATCGAGTCGATTGACGAGCGAATTGCGATCGCGGATATCCTCACGATCAGCACGGTTCCCTTCCGGCGACCAGTCACGTCGCTCGCGGCCGTCGTTGTATCCATTCAGGTTGTTGATATTGTCGAACTCGCCGTTCCGATGCTCAGTTCGGGACACATTTTCCTCCTGCTGTCATACGGGTGATAATCATGAAGCTGCCAAGCTGGCGCTCGGCTTTCTTCTCGCTTCTCTCGCATCATTCGTGCCGACCGCAGTTTGTTGTGTCCGGGCACATGAATCCGAAAAGTGGGGTGAATTTTTCCGCTTTGGTCTTGCGGCGTCAGTCAATCGGCCATGATCGGAATCGGGAACGTCCAGCGCGTACAATTGTCACCGGCCGGCGTAGCACCTACCTTCCCGGTGGGTAAGGAACGGCCGGAGAATCTTTCCACCGCGCTCCGCGTGAGAGCCGGTCGGGTGCCGTGGGGAAGGGGGGCAGGTGTCCGAGGAAATTCGTCATGCGGATGGGCGGGTTGAGCTGGCGGATCGCTCCAGGGTGCTGGCCAGCCCGCTTTCGAACGAGGATCTGGCACCGGTGCCGGTGGCCCGTCGCAACTGGACCACGTACAACTTCGCCGCGCTCTGGATCAGCATGGCGCACTGCATTCCCACCTACATGCTGGCCTCGGGCCTCATGGCCGCCGGCATGGACTGGCTGCAGGCGCTGGTCACGGTCCTTCTGGGCAATACCATCGTCCTGATCCCCATTTTGCTGAACTCGCACCCCGGCACGAAGTACGGCATCCCCTTTCCGGTCTTCGCCCGGGCGGCCTACGGCACCATCGGTTCGAACCTGCCGGCCCTGATGCGCGCGCTCGTGGCCTGCGGCTGGTTCGGCATCCAGGCCTGGATCGGCGGCGAGGCGCTGCAGACCCTCTTCGGAGCGTTGATTCCTGGCTGGGCCACGCTGCTGGGCCCGGGTTTCCTGGGCCACACGACCACCGCCTGGATGTCGTTCCTCCTCTTCTGGGGGATCAACATCGTCATCATCTACCGGGGAATGGACCTGCTGCGTATGGTCGAGAACTGGGCGGCGCCGTTCGTGCTGGTCATGACGGCGATTCTGCTCGTCTGGGCCATTCGCCAGGCCAACGGACTGGGGCCGCTCCTCTCGCAGCCGGGGAAATTCAAGACAATGGGCGAATTTCTTCCCGTCTTCGTGCCATCCCTGACGGCCATGATCGGTTTCTGGGCCACGCTGTCGCTGAACATGCCCGACTTCACCCGCTTTGGCCGCAGTCAGAAGGAGCAGATGCTGGGCCAGATCGTGGCGTTGCCCACCACCATGTCGCTTTTCGCCGCCATGGGAATTCTGATCACCAGTGCCACGGTCATCATCTATGGCCGCGCCATCTGGGATCCGGTGCAACTGGTCTCCGAGTTCAAGTCTCCGATTGTCGTGGTCGTTTCGATGTTCACGGCGGTCGTGGCCACGCTGGCCGTCAATATCGCCGCCAACGTCGTTTCGCCCGCCAACGACTTCGCCAATGCCTTTCCAAAAGCCATCAATTTCAGAACCGGCGGCCTCATCACGGGCGTGATCGGCATCCTGATGCAGCCCTGGAAACTCCTGGCTGACCCCTCGGGATACATTTTTACCTGGCTCCTCGGCTACTCCGGGGGGCTCGGCTCCATTGCCGGTGTCCTGATCGCCGACTACTGGCTGGTGCGGAAGACCGAACTGAAGCTCGAGGATCTCTACCTGCCCGATGGCGCCTATCGCTACGCCGGTGGTTGGAACTGGAAAGCGGTCGTCGCCACGCTGGTCGGCTGCGCGCTGGCCTGGGGCGGACTCATCTTCCCGCCGATGAAGCCGCTGTACGACTATGCGTGGTTCGTCGGGTTCTTCGCGGCGGGGGGGTTGCACTGGTTGTTGATGGCGGGCAATAGAACTGCCAATCGCTGATCAACGACTCCAGCTGACCATCCCGCTCCACGCCGTCCAGAGGATCACCGCGCCGAACGCGATGCGATACCAGGCGAAGGCCGTGAAGTCGTGGCTGGCCACGTAACGGATCAGCCAGCGGATGCACAGGAGCGCCGCCAGGAACGACACGAGCGTGCCGACGGCGAAGATCGGCAGGTCGGCGGCACGGAGGGCATCGCGTTCCTTGTAGACGGAGTAGGCGCCGGCGGCCATGAGCGTCGGAATGGCCAGGTAGAAACTGAACTCGGTGGCCGCCGGGCGGGAGAGTCCCAGCACCATCCCGCCGATGATGGTGGCGCCCGAGCGGCTCGTGCCGGGAATCAGGGCCAGGCACTGAAACAGCCCGATTCGAATCGCGTCGAACGGCGTCATGTCATCGACGGTCGTCACACGGGCGGTCAGGCCTTTCTCGACCCCACGGCGCCGCATCGCCTCCACCCACAGGATGATGATGCCGCCGACGACAAAGGCGATGGCCACCGGCACGGGATGGAACAGGTGCCGTTTGATCAATTTGCTGAATGCGAGGCCAATTACCATGGCCGGCAGAAAGGCAATGGCCACATTCAGTGCGAATCGCCGGGCCGGAGGCTCGGTGGCGAGGCCGGAGATGGTTTTGCCGATGCGCGCACGGTATTCCCAGACAACGGCAAACATGGCGCCGGTCTGGATGGCGATTTCAAACGTGGCGGCCGAGGCGCCGCGAAAGTTGAGCAGCGAGGCCGCCACGATGAGGTGACCGGTCGAGGAAATCGGCAGAAATTCGGTGAGCCCCTCCACGATGCCGAGCAGGGCGGCCTTGAGCAGGAGGAGGGGGTCCATCGGGGGCGGTGTCAGTCGCGGTGGACGACGATCCGGGCGGAGCGAATCGGGCCGGCCCCATCGGGGCGCGCCCAATAGATGCCGTTCGGTACCGGGCGGCCGGTCTCGTCACACAGGTCCCAGCGGGCGCTTCCGGCATTGGAGCCCGTCTTGAGAACCCGTACGCGGCGACCGGAGAGATCAAATATCTCAATTCCGGAAACTAGTCGTGATGAATCCCATGAGATCAGGGCATTGGCCCGGGCCGGGTTGGGGGCCACCCGAAAGAGTGGCGCAGTCGACGCGGCAGGAACATTCGAAACGGCCGTGAAGAACCAGGGCATGGAAGTCGAATCGTTCAGAAAGTAGTCGAGCAGGAGCTGGGCGACGACGGACTGGGCCGACGGCCTGGGATGCGTGCCGTCGATCGAATCGAACTGACTGCACGACCAGGTGAGACCGTCGCTCCGCGCGTTCAGGCCGTCGGCCCACAGGTAAGGACCCCAGGACATCCACGCCGCCCGGACGGGCCCCTTCGCCGGGTCGAAGTTCAGGCTGTCCTCGCCGGCGATTTGCGCCTCGATGAGCCACTTCACGCCGAAGCCGCTTTCGTAGGCATACGGTTCCGGGTTGAGCGTGATGGACGCGTAGCCGCCGTAGATCCGGCTGGACAGGTACACCTGCTTCAGGTTGGGAAATTTGTCATGCAGGATGTGCATGATGGTGCCGACCTGGTCGCGGTAGAGCTGGGCCTGGCCCGGAAAGCCGCCTGTCGGGTTTTGATTGGCGTTCTTGAACCAGATGACCTGCACCTGTTCGGGCCAGATGTCATTGAAATAGAGCCGGGAATCGACGTAATCCCAGTAAGCGGCATTGGGATTGGAAATGATTTCGGCCGTCTGCCCACCCTGCGCGCAGTTGATATAGTTGATGCCGAAGTTCGCCGTCGGAAATCCGTCCGCGAAGTTCTTGAACGCCGAGAACTCCAGGAAGCAGTTGCTCATCCCGATCGACAGGAAGATGATCCGCCCCTGGGGATCGGGCAGGCCCGCCTGGTTCAGCCGTGTCACCGTCTGCCCGATGGCAATTCCCGCCGATTCGTGAGCGGCGGGCCGGAGGTTCAAGCCTCCAGGGTAAAGCCCCCCCTGGAAGCCCTGGTAGGAGCCGGACCCAAGGTCCGTCAGGGGTATCAGGCCCGTCGCGGTATTGGCGCAATTGGAGGCGGCCACCGGCCGGGCGGCCAGAAGACAGGGGAAAACAAGGGTGATCAGCAGGATGTGGATCAGATTGCGAAGCATCCGGGTGATTATCCCGGAATCACGCGACCCGGTCCATCCAATTCCCCGCTGTCGAGTTACCGGGGTGTCATCCCGACTCAGTCAAACAGGTTAACTTCAGCTAACCACTCCCCCCTGTTCCGTAACCAATGGCTATCGGGCCAACGCGCCCGGACAGATGCGTCCAAGCTCGAGACATCCTGTTAACTATTAACAGCACAATCAGATAAGTCATCGGGCAGTTCCATTTTCCCGATCGGCACGAATCATGCTTTCAACATCCATCGGGTGGCCGGTGCCGGACCAACCGAGACGCGACTTGTCGGCCGGACCGGCCCCCTTTCGTTTGGCTGTAGAGTCAGTGACTTTCCATTGTTCGACCCGGATTTTCCAGCGCTTCGATCCCGGCCGGATCAGTTGCCCGCTCATCGAGGTGCTGCAATAACGACAACAGTGAGTTGATGTCGGTTGCCGGCTCCGTCAGCCAGGGCGAATCGGTAACGGCCTCCAGCCATTGACGGGCTGGCCAACAGGCGTCCCGAAGCAGGTGCAGGAATCGCAGCGTGCGAAAGGCGTCGAACCAGGTGTGGAGGCGGCGGCGGCGAACAGCGGAGGAAATGTTCAGACGGACGGAGTCGACGACGAAGGCGATGGCTCCCATTCGCAGAAGGGCATCGATGACTTCGGGCGTCGCCAATCCCGCCGTTTCCAGGCGCGTGGCGACATCGGCCGCGGGCCCGGGCCAGCCGGGTGCCGGGTCGAAGGCTCCCTCGAGGGTTTCCAGCCACGAGCGCAACGCCCGGTATGCGCGCGGGTCCGGAAGGCGGTAGTCGGCGGCCAGTTCGCCGCGACGGTTCAGGTCAACCATGGCCCGCCCGGTGCCGAACGGAACGCGGTTCGATTCGCGGGCGGCCAGGTGGATGGGGGCGCCGGGTGCGGCGTGGATGGTGCCGGTCTTGGCCAACTTATCGAGGAGATAAAAATCCTCACCCGCCATCGTGCGCGGGATGCCGCGGACCAGCACCAGTGCTTCGGCGTCGACGGCCAGCGTCGAGCCGATCGCCTGAAAGGCGTAAGGAGAACCGGCCCACGCCAGGGCCAGGCGGTGCCAGCGAAGCCATGTCTCGTAGAGGGCGATGGTCTCGCTGGACACCGGCGGGACCGGATCGTGGCGGAACGGAAACGTCAGCGCCACGACCCTCTCGGACTGTTTCCTAAGTCTTGCGGCGCGTTCAAACCAATCGTTCGGCACGCGGGCGTCGGCGTCGGTCTGCAAGATCATGGGATGCTCGATTGCGCCGCCGGCGCGCCAGGCCAGGGCCACGTCGTTGCCGATCTTGCGGGCGAGGCCGACGCCCTGTTTCTCCGGAAGCCAGGCACCGGAGACGGCGCGGTCGATGACGATGACCTGCCGGGGATCGAACGATGCCAGCCATCGCCGGGCGGCGCCGTTGGCCTGATGCACCGCCGGCGCGTCCGACGCCCGCGCATTGAGTACGACGATCAGACCGACATCGGAGCCGCCCGCCGTCAGGATCGAGTCGACGGCGACACGAAGAAGCTCGTCCTCGCCCATCGCCGGCACGACGGCCACCTGGCGAAAAGTCCGTGGGGGCAAAATGGCCGCCGTCCCGGGTTCGGCGTGGCGATGCAGGTACTGATCCAGCGGTTTCGACATGTGGGCGGGATTGTCGCCCCTTTAGTTCTCCGGGCGGAAGTGCCCCTGTCCTCCGCGACGCGGCGCCCAACCGGCCTTGCCGGGGGCATACGTGGAGAAGTGCGAAAGCCGGACGGCCAGGCCCTGGGTGTCGGCGCTGAGCCCGGCCCGCATGTCGACCCAATTCTCGTCTGATTTGCCGGGGTTGGCAATCCAGTAGATCGTGAATCCAAACGGATCCTTGAGATCACGGAAGCTTGATTCCAGCAGCACCGGCTTCGAGAATTCCAGCCCTTCAGGATAGGCCTCACAGGACACGAATCCGGCACTTCCAGTCACGTCCTTGAGCTGAATCATCGTATCCGTCTTGAGAGCCCCAGATGGAATCGTCAGGCGATGTCGGCCGGCACTCACGACGCCACCATCCTTGGCCCTGACCAGGACCGCGACCGAGACATCCTCGGCCACATCAATGGCCGCGATTGTTTCCGGTTTGCGCTGCGGTTGGGATGGCTGCGGCGAGTGTTGCAGCGCAAGGTCGGTGGGGTCGAGTGCTTCGGCGCGCGGGGCCAGCGGACCGGACTCGTCCATTCCGCAGCCGGCGGCAAGGAACGCCGCCACGGCAAGGGTGCAGGACAGGGTTCCAGCACTGGTCCAGGATCGCTTCGCCTGCTGCATCACTCGCCTCCATCCCATGATCTCCAGAATTGGAGGCCATGTCGGTGACTTCAGTTTGCACAGGTCATGCCACGCGGGTTTTGTTGTGAAGCCCTGAGCGCCAACTGTCGTGCGTTCAAAGGGTTGATGGCGTATCGGCGCGTGTGGATCGGTCGGATCAAAGGACCCGGGCGGGCAAACTCCCCCACATGGCGGGTCGCTCCGTGGCTATCCCCTTAGGGGACAATGAATTCGGCGGTAATGGCTGGATTGAACCGTGCGTGGCCGGAATGACCCAGCGTCCGTCAAGGAGCCGGCGCCGTCCTGTTCTATGGCCGAACCATCAGCTTGATCGACTCCGACCGATGGCCGACCTCCAGTTTCAGGAAGTAGATCCCCGAACGAAGTGGCTGACCGCTGCCGTCCATCGTGTTCCAGTTCACGGTGTGCTCGCCGGGGGCCATCAGCATCTCATAGTAAAAGCTTTTCACCAGCCGACCCATCGGATCGAAGAGGCGGAGTTTGACATCCTGAGGTCGATCACCCTCCACGCGGAATCGGATCTGGTCGCTGGCGCTGAACGGGTTCGGAAAGACCAGCAGGAGGCGCCCCGAATCCACCGGCGCGGGTGCCGGCACCGGATCCTCGCCCGGAACCGAGGAGGTGCCGGGCAGGACGGAACGGACTGCCAGCTCGGTGATCGGATCGAGCTGGGTGTCGCCGTCTTCGTCCGCGTCGATGAGCAGCCGGTCATGGCCGATCGGCGAGGCGTCGGGATACGACACCAGGACGGTGATGATCTCCGATTCGCCGGGGGAAATCATCCGGGTCCCGATGATCGGCTCACCCGGCGGCAGACCGTTCAGCGACACGCCGGCGCTCGGCAATCCGGTATCCCCGGCCAGCGGGCGGATCATGTAGTCGATCGATTCCGGATCGTTCCCTTCGCCGAGATTTTTCACCTCGAACTCGATCGGGCGTGGGACGCCGGGATAGATTCCCAGGATGCCGATCGGACCGATCTCGGCCGAAGCGAGCTGCCAGCACCACTTCTTGGCCCGACGCACGGAGCCGGTGCAGCCGAACAGGCGCCCGGTGTCGTGATTGAAGATCTGCACCTGGTAGCAGGCCGTCTGCCCGACCGGCACGCCGCTTGGGCAGGCCACCTGGATCGGCACCGTGACGCACCCCTGCGCCGGAACCGTCACCGTTCCGGATGTCGGGAAGAATCCCGAGGGACCGATGGGCCCGCACCCTGGGCCCGCCGTCAGCGGCGAAACGCCCCAACTGTAGGTATGCGGCACGAGGCTGTAGTTGCAGATGGTGACCGAGGAGCCGGAGGTGAGTCCGTTGCAGCAGAGGGCATTCTTCGTGGCATAGCACGATTCGGGGCACTTGCCGGCGGCACCGACTTCGTACAGGCGATAGATCTCGTCCGCGCCCAGTTCCCGCCGGATCAGCTCCACCTCGTCCAGGTCACCGGCGAAATGGCGGCCACCCAGCGCCGGATGAACCCCCGCCATGAGGAGCGAGGCGGCGCTGTTCAGGCTCCCCATGCGGCCGGTGGGATTGAGCGGCGTGCCGACCGGGTTGCCATCCACGTAGAACTGCAGGCCGGCCGGGTCGTCGCGATCCAGGGTGACGGCCACCAGGTGCCAGAGTCCGTCGGCCACGAACGCGGGGGCGCCGCCGTTCACCGCGCTCAAGCCATAGTTGGTGAAACCACCTCCCACCGCCAGTTGCAGGCCCGGATAGCCGTTGTTGAGGAAAACCACGAACCCCTGGATGGGACTCGCGTTGCGCTTGTCGATGAGCGTGGCTACACCCTGAGATTGCGTGGTCCGGATCCAGGCGTCCACGGTGACATCCCCCGGGCCAATGTCCAGCGAGATGTGGTGCGGCACCAGGACAGACTGGTTGACACCGTTGAAGCGATACGAGTTGGCGACCTGCTCGCCGGGAAGCGGCGTCGGGCCGTTGATCATCGTGCCGCCGGTAAAGGGTGAGGTCAGGCTCGGCGTGATGCCGCCGGGCGCGATGTCCAGGGGCCACCAGCCGGCCAGGTTGTTCGGCGGCTCCACGCAATTCTGATCGCAGCCGCTGGTGCAGTCGGTACCGTCACCGAAGTAGATGCCCCCGGATTGTTCGCAGTCTGCAAGGGTGGTGATGGTGCAGAAATTATTGGTGCAGCAGGCGCCGGTCGGCGGCGGGTCACAACCGCCGGCCACCGTCACGTTGAACTGGCAGATGACCGTGTCGTTCTCGGCATTCACCGCCGTGCAGATCACCGGCGTCGTGCCGACTGAAAAATAGCCGGGCGAGGGACTGCAATTGACCGTCCAGGTGCTGTCGCAACTTCCCTGCATGATCGGCACCGGCCAGGAGAATTCCGCCCCCTGCGGCGAGGTGCAAGGAATCGTCGTGTCCGAGGGGCAGGTGGCAAAGGTGCAGATGTTGCAGATGGCCGACACCGTCAGGTCGTACAGGACCGGCGTGACAAAGGGCACACCGCACTCCGCCGAACGCTGCAGCCGGACACGCGTTTCGATGTAGCGCCCGGGAATCGGCGAGCCGAGCGGACCCGACGTGCCGATGATGGTCCAGCTTTGAGCCGCGAGCGCCGGCAGCGTGGCCGCGATGCGCGCCTCGACCAGCACGGAGGTACCGACCGGCGTGAGTTCATTCCAGCCGATGAAATTCCAGGCCAGCAGGCTCGAACCGCCGTCGGTGATGACGCTCCAGATTCCCTGCTGGAGCCCGGTCATGTTCATCTGGCTGCCGGTGAAATCGCTGTAGGTGTACGGACCGTATCCGACGAGCTCCGGTCCCGGCAGCGGAATCTGCGCGCCCGTGTTCACATCGATCTTGCACCAGAGCGAATTGTGGCTCGGTGTCACGATGATGTGGCCGTCCTCCGCGGCGCCAACGCCCACCGGCGTGTCCGAGGGGGTCGGATAAACGCCGATCACGTTCGGCACCGGCGTATTGCTGAACTTGACCACCGAGTTGCTGGAGTCGTTGCAGGCCATCCAGATTTCGTTGTTGAAATCGACGGTGATGCCGCGTCCGATTCCCGGCGCGCCCGGATTGCTGATGGTCCACCCCAGGAGCGGGTTGCCGAGCGTCATGGTCGGATCCCAGCGGATGCAGCCGTATTGGCCGCCCGGGCCCAGCCGGATGGCCAGCCAGACGATGCAGTTCTGGTCGACGGCGATGCCGTAGTTGCTGCCGCCATGGTTGATGGTCTCGGTGATGGCCGGCCCGGCGATGGTGCCGCCGGAAACGAGGCCAGGATCGATCTCGAACGCCTTGCTGTTGACGGTGCTCATGTACAGCTTGCCGTTCGGCGAGAGGGCCATGCCGTAGGGCATGCCGGTGTGGGGAGCCAGCGGTACCGGAATGGAAACCAGGCTCGGCGCCGCGGTCGAAGGATTGTTGGCGCTGTAGGTGGCGGTCGGGAGGGTGGCATCCACCTTGACCAGTTGCTGGGTGATGCAAAGCCCCACCCAGAGGTAGCCGGCCTTGTCGATGACCATCGCGCGCGCCTGGTCGCCGATCGTGGAGCCGAGCAGGTAATGCCGAACGACGCGCTCGTCCTGCCCCCATGGAAGAATCTCCCATGGATCGATCTGGCCGTTGTTGTTCGAGTCGGTGGCGGTGTCGATGATGGTGTTGGAATTCCAGTCGATGCCGCCCGAGGTGACGATCTGCGTCACGCTCGCGAAGTGCGCCGAACTCAGGTTTCGATTGGCCACCCAGCAATCGCCGTTCACGTCGACGACCGTCCGCGAGGGAGAGAGATAGCCGTAGCCGTTACCGCCGTCCGCCGGTCCGGTGTAGTAGCGCCCCACCTCCTTCCCGGTCTGCGTGTTGACCTTTGAGATCGTCCCTTCGGAGGCGTTGGCGATCCAGGCGAACTGCCAGGTCGTGGAGGTGGGCGACAGCTCGAGCTGATCGCTGTTCGTGACGATGCCGCTCAACGTTCCCAGGTTGAAGTCGGCGTCCAGCGTGTAGGTCTTGGTGAACGGCAGGCAGTTCGGTTGCTTGTTGCCGAAGTCGTAGGGTCCAAAGGTCGGGCCGCACCCGGTGCCGAGTCCCGTGTGAAAACCGCTGGACGGGGGAAAGCTCTGGGTCCAGCCGGGTTGAACGACCTGCTTGAGGATGAAAATATTCCCGCAGCCGACCGGCGCGATCGTGGAGTAGTAACCGAGCGCATCCGTGGTCAGCGTTGTCACCAGCGTGTTCGTGCTGTCGAAAACCTCGACACTCCAGCCGGCCAGCGGCGGCTCGACCAACTGCTTGATCCCGTCGGCGTTCTGGTCGTACCAGACGTTCCCCATCACGGTGTAACCGCAACAGTCAGTGTCGGGGGGGGCGGCCGTGGCCGTGGTCGCGCCCCCGGTAGCCGCGAGAAGGAAAATGGCAAGCGTCATCGAGAAGCGGGACATACGGATAGCGGAGGAAAGGATCGGCGGCATGCGAACCCTCGGTGTCGATCGGCGTGGTGGGATGACGACTCGCCGGGGCCCACAGAGGGGGAAAATCGGCGTTCGAAGCACCTCCATATTACAATTAGAACTCCCAACCGGTGATGTCAAAGATCCGGGCGTCATCCGAAACGTCCGAGAAGCCGAAGAGTGTTACAACACTGACTATCTCAAACGCCGGCCGCCGCAGAATCGCATGAGAGCGCCCCCGCTAATGCCGGATCTCCATGCCGAGAAACAAACTACGGCCTGACATGTCAATTCCCGACCCATGAACGCGATAGGGCGCGTCCAGAATATTCTCGAGTCCGCCCCGCAGGGTAACCCCATTGCCCAGACCAAGCAGCCCACGAAGATGAAAGGCACAATAGCCAGCCGTACCTCCCCGCGGGATACGGCTGTCCCTCAGATCCTCAGGGGAGAGGCGATCCTGCCGGTCTGCCAAGACGGTCACGAACTCGGCTCTTCCTTTCTGAAATGTCCGCTGAAAATTGATGACCCCACGAAGGGGTGGGATTCGTGTCAGCGGAATATCCGTGTTCTCGCTCTCCCCAAATGTCCAGGCCAGACTGGCCTCAAGCTTCCAGTTCTTCGACAGCATGAATCCGGCGGCCGAGGAAAGTCCCAGTATCGTGCCACTTCCAATGTTGTCCTGATGGAATACCGGCTCCCCATCAAGGGAGTCGCTTCCCAGGTACGTGGTCGGGACCCGTTCGATCAGATCCGAGATGCGTGAGGCATAGATGGTTAACTGGGCCTCGTTCCGGGAACGAGAGTCGGCCGCCTTGAATCCGGCTTCGATGGAGAGGAGTCGCTCCGGCATCAACTCCGGATTCGGGACATCGTATCCCCGTCCGGTCAGTCCCAGCGCCAGTGCATCGGACATCCCCGGGGCACGAAATCCCTGGGAAACACCACCGAAAACGTAGTCAGCCTTTCCAATGGTCCATTTCACTTCTCCGGCTGCCGCGAAGTTCTCATTCTGTTGCTCCACGGCTCCAAATGGCCCCTGCGGAGTCCCGCTCAAATTAAAGTGCGAATAGCGGCCGGAGCCGGACAACGACAGGCGATCCGATACGGCCTGTTGGATCATCAGATAGACGCCGGCCGATGCATGCCGACCGTCGGCCGGAAGGCTCCCCGCTGTTTCGGTCTCCTGGCCCGTGGAAATGTTGGTTCGTAAACCCCGGCTGTCGACTTCATCCCGATACACCTCTCCCCCGTAGACCAGGGACGTTCGACCACCGACGGCGGACCGTGCTTCCAGAATGGCGCCGAGCGTTCGCACGTCATCGAACTGATTCACCCGGACGGTGGTGTTGTTGGCCGAGATCGTCTCCCGGCCCTCCTTCTGGCGATTCCACGAAAGGGTGAATAGAACCGATTGAGCCACCGGCTGCAGTGCCCGGGTCTCGTAGCGGGCAAAGATCAGATCGCGATTTTGAGGATCGTACCGATTGACGCTGTCCCTGCCCGATGCCACGCGATCCGTACGCGGAACGTCATCCTGCCGATTTGTCTGGTACGCGAGAGTGAGCTTGTGAGCGTCAGCCGGTTGCCACATCAGCCGTCCAAAGGCGCTCCATCCCGCGTAGGCGGTGGGCGTCTGGATCGCGCCGGTTCCCGATCGGAGATCATTGAAATCGCGGATGGCGCCACCGAGGAGCACGCCTCCCGCCTCGCCGGACCTGGACAGGGACACTCGATGGGATTGGCTGCCATCAGACGTCGAGACCAGGCCGTCATACAGCACCGCCGGTTGACCCGCTTCGGGCTCCTGCCCGACGACGTTTATCACCCCACCCATCGCGTCGCTTCCAAAGAGAGCCGAGCCGGGCCCTGGAAGCACCTGTATGGTGGAAGCCACGCCCGGATCGACTGTATTGAAGTACTGGTTCGGGCCCGCGCGGTACGTGCTGTTGTTAAGTCGGATTCCGTCGACAAGGAGGAGGACCCGGTTTCCGGAAAGTCCTCTCAGGATCGGGGCCCCTCCACCGAGATTTGTCTTCTGGACCATGACTGAGGGCATTTCGTTCAGCGCATCCGGAGATGTCGCCCTCATGGCGCTGGAGATGTCCTTCGCCCGAACGACGTGAGTTTCTCCCGATCTCTCGAGGACCAGTTGTCCGGTCCGGGAAGCCTCCACCCTGATCTCGGGCAGTTGGACAACACCGGGAAGCGTGTCACGATCGGATGACACCCGCCCGTCCGCCGCCCGTGTCGGTGGGGCCTGGAGGAGTGCAACGATGATTGACAGGAACGAAATCATCATGACGCCGGACTGCCGGAATCGAGTCATGCGGCCTCTGGGGCTGGAGAAACCACTGCCGAAGTTGATCCGGGCGACATAATATCAGTCGGGACGTCATGGCGAAGGATCGGTGAGTGATTGTCGGGGAGCAGGGCGGGCGGCGGTCATCTACCCCCCGTGGGTATTCAGTCCAATGCCATTGTTCCTCTTCTTAAACCAAGGTTAACTTTAATAATTGTAGATAGTTAGGACGTCGACAACATGAAGCAGGGACCTCCCCAGACACCTGTGGTATCGTGATTCCGATGTTCACCTCCCGTCCCACCAAAGCGTTTTTCGCGCGCGGCATGATTCTCGCGCTCCTCCTCTATTTCATCCCCTTGGCGCTCTGTCCGTACGCCTGCCTGGGTGATGTCTGCCCGTGGATGCCCGGCGCGACATCCGATAAGGCTGAATCGGGGCACGGCGGCTGCTGCGATCCGGGGCAGTCGGATTCGGCGGGTCACTCAGAGCGGGGCAATGCTGACGCGGAGCAGGCATCCCCCTCCACCTGCGGCGGCTGTGATGGAAACCTGACGAGCCCCGTTCCCACCGTCAAACTTGGCGTGCCCGCCGCACCGGATTCCCGGCGCCTGGATTTCCCTCTCGATCTCGTGGCCCACTCAACTGAAGCCGAAATCAAGGCGGACCCACCCCACCTTCGAACTCCCCTTCCCGATCAATTCGTCTTATCGCGAAAGCCCTCCGTTCGGCCCACCGGCCGCGCACCTCCGCTTGCCTGATTTACTACCTTGGTTGACCCCGGTCCATCGGTCCGGGCTTTTCCATCACTCGAAATCCTGAACAACAATTGACACGCGCCTCGTTGGTGACGGGCGTTCAAATTTTTTCGCTATCCTTAGAAAGGCGGCGATCATGAAAAAGCTGATTCTCCTGGCACTGACGATCTCCCTTGTCGCACTGGGCGGCTGCGGCAAGGACGACGATCCTCCCAATCGGATAAGTCTTGGCAGCCTTCCCAATCCGGCGCTCGTCGTGGCAAACGGTGACGCGGGGACCGTGCAGGTTATCGATCCGGTTGCGGGAACCGTGGTCGCCTCGGGGCAGGTCGAGGAAGGGTTTTACCCGCATCACCTCAGTGCCTCGCATGACGGGGCGTACATTCTCATGACCGCCACGAGCACGGATCTGTCGGGAGGACACGGGGGGGGCCATGGTGGTGGCGACCAGTCGAGTTCCCGCGTCTATCGCATCGACACCATGACCGGCGAGGTGGTCAAGGTGCTTTCCCTCGATGCCACGGTGCACAATGCGGCCTATCTGGGGGAATCCGGCAACTTCGTGCTCAGCCAGAGCGAACACGACATGGTGCATGTCTACAACGGCGGCACCTTTGAACAAATCTGGAGTGCCGCGGTCGGTTCCACGCCGCTCGAGGCGACTCCAACCCATGATGGAAATCTCGTCGTCGTCGCGAACTCCGGAGACGCGACCGTGACCATTGTCGATATCGCTTCGCGGGCGGTTGTGCGCACGGTCCCCGTTGGAGAAACACCGGTCGCGGCCTGGCTATCGGTGGACGGATCGTTTCATGTGTCGAACGAGGACGGGGGAACGTTGTCGATGTTGAACGTGGGCTTGAGCGGAGTCTCGGCCACGATCGACGTCATGGGCGTTCCCGGCCAGGCTTACGAGACGCCGGATGGCTCGGAACTCTGGGTGGCTGTCGAAAACCGGGGGGTCGTGGGCATCTACGATGCCACGACGCATGAGTTGCGTCATGAGATTACGGTCGGTCTGAAGCCACACGGCATCGCCTTCAACGGCTCGGGCACGAGGGCGTATGTCACGAACGAGACGGGTGGCGAAGTTCATGTCATCAATGTGGCGACACGCCTTGTTCTCAACCATATCACGGTCGGCGGGAAGCCGAACGGCGTGGTCTTCCTTGAGCGGTGAGCGCAGCACCACCGCGGTGCTTCATGTCGGTGGTCTGCATTGGGCAACCGAGAAGTCAATTGTGGAACGCGTCCTGGGTCGCCGTCCGGGTGTTGAAAGCGTTGAGGCGAACCCGGTGGCTCAGACCGCCGTGGTCACGTTCGATACCACAAAGACGTCGATCGCCGCGCTCAAGAAATGGGTTGAGGAGTGCGGCTTCCATTGCGCCGGCCAGTCGGTGCCGACGCACGTCTGCGATCCGATGGAAGAGCCTCATTCCGCCGGGCACCCGAAGTCAGAACAAATGGCCATGAAGTCCCCCCATGAAATGATGGGCCACGGGGGGCATGCCGGAATGTCGATGGATGCCATGATTCGTGACATGCGGAATCGATTTCTGGTCGCAGCCCTGTTCTCGGTCCCGATCCTTTTGTGGTCGCCGATCGGTCGCGAAGTACTCAAATTTACGGCCGCCGCACCCTTTGGACTGCGCGACGACATCTGGCTGCTGCTGCTCAGCCTGCCGGTCCTCTTTTACTCCGCGTGGATCTTCTTCGATGGTGCGGTTCGGGCGCTGCGTGTCCCGACGCTTGACATGATGGTACTGGTGGCCGTGGCCATCGGCGCCGGGTGGTTGTACTCCCTGGTGGTGACCTTCTCAGGTGGCGGAGAAACATTTTACGAGGCCGTCACGGTGCTGGCGACCTTCGTCCTCATGGGGCACTGGTTCGAAATGCGGGCTCGGGGAGGGGCCAACGAGGCGATCCGAACTCTTCTCGACATGGCTCCGCCGAAAGCGACCGTGATCCGTGACGGACAAACGGTGGAGATACCGACGTCCCAGGTAGTCACCGGCGACCTCCTCATGATTCGGCCTGGCGACCGGATCGCGGTCGACGGCACGGTGGAGGAGGGTCAGAGCGAGGTCGACGAGTCCATGATCACCGGGGAGAGTCTTCCCGTATCGAAATCCACCGGGTCCCAAGTCATCGGTGCCACGATCAACAAGAACGGCACTCTCCGGGTCCGGGCCACCCGGATCGGGGCGGACTCGGCTCTCGCCCAGATCGTCAAGATGGTCCAGGAAGCCCAGAATTCGAAGGCTCCCAGCCAGAGACTCGCGGACCGCGCGGCTTTCTGGCTGGTGCTGGTCGCGCTGGTCGGCGGTGTCGCGACACTAGCCGCCTGGCTCCTGGCCGGAAGTCCGTTCAGCACGGCCATCCTGTTTGCCATCACGGTCGTGGTCGTCACCTGCCCGGATGCCCTGGGACTCGCCACGCCCACGGCCATCATGGTCGGAACCGGCCTCGGCGCGAAGCGAGGGATCCTCTTCAAGAACGCCATCGCGCTCGAGAACGCCGCAAAGATTAATACGGTCGTCATGGACAAGACCGGAACGCTGACGAAGGGCGAGCCCGAGGTCACCGATCTGGTTGCCGTCGGGATGCCGAAAGAGGAAGTTCTCCGGCTGGTTGCCGCCGTTGAACGGGAATCAGAACACCCTCTGGCCGAGGCCATCGTGAAATATTCGGATTCGCTCGGCATTGCCGCGGCCAAAGCGGAAAAGTTCGAGAACATACCCGGCCACGGAGCCGTGGCCACGGTCGACAATCGGCGACTGGCCGTGGGAAACGTCCGGCTCATGGAGAAGGAAGGTGTCGCACTCGGGGCTCTGGCGGCCCGCCGCGAGGAAATGGCTTCGACCGGGCGAAGCGTTGTCTGCGTGGCCGTGGACGGGCAGGCCGTGGCTCTCATCGCAATCGCCGATGCGCCTCGTCCAACCTCCGCGGCCGCGGTTAAGGCTCTGAAAGACGCCGGGATCGAAGTCATCATGCTGACGGGCGACAACGAGGCCACGGCACGTCGGATTGCCGAAGGGCTCGGCGTGACGAACGTGATCGCCGAGGTGCTTCCGGGCGACAAGTCGAGCAAGATTGCCGAACTTCAAAAACTGGGGAAGAGGGTGGCCATGGTCGGGGACGGCGTGAACGATGCCCCCGCCCTGGCCCAGGCCGATCTCGGCATTGCCATCGGGGCCGGCACGGATGTCGCGATCGAGACGGCCGATGTCGTACTCATGCGTTCGGATCCGCTCGACGTGCCGACGGCGCTGGTCATCGGGCGCGGAACGGTTCGGAAAATGAGGGAAAATCTGGCCTGGGCCATTGGCTATAACGCCGTGGCCCTTCCGATCGCCGCGGGCGTGTTTCAGCCGGCCTTCGGGCTCGTCCTGCGACCTGAGATCGCCGCACTTTCCATGTCGGGGTCGAGCGTGCTTGTCGCGGTGAACGCGCTTCTGCTGAAGCGACTTCGGTTGCCGAAGGCAGAGGGGACAATTCCATGACGTTCAGACGAACGAGCATTCTGCTGCTCCTCTTTTTGCTTCCTGCCGGCGACGCCTCGGCGCTGACCATCAATGAAGCCGTCGATCGGGCCCTGGCCTCCAATCCGGTGCTAAGCGTTCGACGCGTGGGAGCGGAACGTGCCCGCTCGGCCGCGGAAGTCGGTGCCGGCTGGCTCGCTCCGACGATCGAAGCCGAAGCCACGCCACTCACCCTGAAGAATGGCTATGAAGCCGAGATCGGCCTGGCGCAACGTCTGCGCATCCGGGGACGATCAGCCGCTGAGAAACGACTGGCGATGGCCGTCGCCCTTCGCCAGTCCTACCAGGCCGACGCCCTGGAGCGCCATGTAGCCCTGGAGGCGCGCCGCCTCTATCGCGCCGTCGGCCTGAACGAGGAGCGGCGTCTGATCCTGACCGAACTATGGGAGCGGGAGGATCGGCTGCTCAAGGTGGCCGTGGCTCGCCGGCCGTTCGGTGAAGTTTCGGACCTGGACATCGGTCAGTTGAAAAGCCGCGCCGCCATGCGATTGGCCGACCTCGAAGAGAGCCGGGGCGCTCTGGATGCGGGGCGGATTGCCCTGGCGGCCTGGATGGGACAGGCCGACACCTCGGGACTGACCGTTACCCCGGTCGTTCCAACGCCGCTTCTCCCGGCGGACTCGCTGGCATCGGCACTGGCCGGCCGGCCGGACATCCAGGCCTTCCGGGCCGACATCGACGAGGCACAGGCCGAGATCGATCTCGCTCGCACCAACAATCTCAGCGAGCCCGAAGTCGGCCTGTTCCTCAAGCAGACCGGTGGTGCCGATTCCGATGACAGTCAGATAGGGGCCCGGGTCTCGTTTCCGCTCCCCTTCCTGAATTCACGGACCCGGACCGTGGCCGGCGCCGAGGCGCGTCGTGACGCCGCCACGGATCTCCAGCGTGCCGAGCGGAACCTGGCCGAGCTGTCGCTTCGCGCAGCCCTGGCGCGAGTGGAAGCGGTGCGCCGTGGGCTGGCGGCCTACGACCCGGAAACCCGCGACGCAATCAAACGCGCTCTTGAACTGGCGGAACGGGCGTATGCCGAAGGGCGCATTGACGTCTTTGCCCTGACGGAGGTGGCGCGCGCGACGGTCGACATCGAATTGAACCGGATCGCGGCTCTTGAACGATGGCACGAGAGCCTGAACCAAGCGGAAGAAATTGCCGGTCGGGCACTGACGCCGGACGCGGAACGATAGAGGAGCCTGAACATGATCCAGCGACTTTCCTGGCGACACCTGGTGATGGCTCTTCTGCCGACAGCGATTCTGATATCGCTTTCACTTGAAATCAGGGAATCGGCGCTGGCCCACGAGGGGGAACAGCACGGGACTCCCGCGCCGGGAAGCGGGACATCCGGTGGCCCAGTTCGGTTGACCGTGGAAGGTCGACGAAATCTGCAACTGGAGGTCCAGGACGTCCAGCTCCGATCGCTCAGTCTAGGCCCCACCGCCTTCGGTGTCGTTGAGCCCCGGCCTGGATCGCTGGCGGTCGTGAGTTCGCGGATCTCCGGGCGAACCACCAGGGTGCACAAGGTACTCGGGGACCGTGTGCGAGCGGGAGAGCCCGTCATCGAAGTGGAAAGTCGCGTCGTGGCCGACCCGCCTGTTCGCGTGTCACTGTCGGCGCCGATCGGTGGGATCGTCATTGAGCGCGCCGCTGAGCCGGGACAGCCGGTCGAGCCGGACCAGTCGCTCTTGACCGTGGCTGATTTATCGAAAGTGCTCTTTCGTCTCGATGTTCCCGAAACGGACTTCGCCGGAGTGGCCGTGGGGCAGTCGGTGGACCTCCGCCTGGAGGCCCTGCCCGACCTCGTGTTCTCCGGCGTCATTCGTCGAATCGCCGCGGCGGCCAGCACGGAGAATCGCACGATTCCCGTATGGGCCGAGTTCGACAACCCGGCCGGCTCGCTGCGCCTCCAGTTGCGGGGACAGGGACGGATCGAAACGAGTCATGCGGAAAGCGTTGTCATGGCCCCGCGGGCGGCCATCCTGGGGGATGCCGCCAATCGGACCGTCTTCCTGGAATCGGGCGCGGACTTCGTGCCGACGTCGGTGGTTGTCGGCCGGAGCGATGGTGACTGGGTCGAGATTCTGCACGGGCTGATCCCGGGAGATCGGGTCGTGACCCGCGGCAACTACGCCATGCAGTTTATCGTTGCCACGCCCGACAGCGGCGGCACCGCCCCGTCCGGCGCCGAGCCGGACAGTGCCCGCGGGAAATCCTCCGGAAAGCGCGGGCGCTTCGGATGCTGAATGCCCTGATTCGCTTCTCGCTTCACAATCGCCTTCTGGTCGTGGCCGGGGCCGCTCTCCTGCTGGCGTGGGGCGGATGGCTGCTGACGCAACTTCCGGTGGACGTCCTGCCGGACCTCAATCGTCCGACGGTAACGGTCTTCATGGAAGCGGAGGGACTGGCTCCCGAGGAGGTCGAGGCCCTGGTGGCGTTTCCGGCTGAGACCGCCTTGAACGGAGCCACCGGTGTCGAACGGGTCCGCTCGGTGTCGTCACAGGGGCTGGCGCTCGTCTTCATCGAGTTCGGCTGGGGAACCGACATCTACATCGACCGCCAGATCGTCGCCGAGAAACTCGCGACGATCCGCGAACAGCTTCCAGCCGGCGTCAATCCCGTCATTGGACCAATTTCCTCGATCATGGGCGAGATCATGCTGATCGCGGTGACGTCCGACTCCCTGGGCCCGATGGACCTGCGCGATCTGGCTGATTGGACCTTGAGGCCACGGCTGCTCAGCATCGCCGGCATCTCCCAGGTGACGGTCATCGGGGGCGATGTTCGTCAGTATCAGATACTGGTCCGCCCCGACCGACTCCGCACGTTCGGCGTCTCGCTGCACGACGTTGAGGCGGCACTCCGCGAGTCCAACATCAACACGAGCGGTGGATTCCTGATACAGGGAAGTACGGAGTCGGTTGTTCGAAACCTGGCACGAATCACGGATCTCGATGACATCCGGGGCATCGCCGTCACGGAGCGAAATGGTACGCCGGTCCTTGTGGGGCAGATTGCCGATGTGCGGCTTGGCCCCCCCGTCAAGCGGGGCGATGCCGGCGCCAACGGTGCCCCGGCCGTCATTCTGAGCATTCAGAAGCAACCCGGAGCTTCGACGCTGAAGTTGACGAAACGGGTCCACGAAGCACTGGACGGGATGTCCCGCGTACTGCCCCACGGCGTCACGATCAACCGGGAGATCTTCGAACAGGCCCGCTTCATCGACGCCGCCATCCATAACGTCATCGAGGCCCTGCGCGACGGCAGCATCTTCGTCACACTCGTCCTGTTTCTCTTCCTGATGAACCTGAGAACCACGTTCATCACGCTGACCGCGATTCCACTTTCGATCGTCATCACCGGGATCATCTTCCATTTCTTCGGCCTGTCCATCAATACGATGACGCTGGGAGGACTGGCCGTAGCCCTCGGGGAACTGGTGGATGATGCCGTCGTGGACGTGGAAAATATTCATCGACGACTCCGGGAGAATGCCGCAGCGGCATCGCCGCGACCGATCCTGGACGTCATCTTCGAGGCGTCGAGCGAGATCCGAAACTCCATTGTCTACGCCACGATCATCGTTGTGTTGGCCTTCCTACCGCTATTTGCCCTGGGCGGGATCGAGGGCCGGATCTTTGCGCCGCTGGGGATCGCCTACATCCTGAGCATCATCGCTTCGCTCCTGGTATCGCTGACGGTGACGCCGGCCCTGTCGAGCTACCTTCTCGGTGGTCGCAGCAAGACCCACACCGCCAAAGGTGACAGCGCGGTCGTTCGCTTCTTGAAGCGCTTCGATGAGCGGGTCATTCTTCGTCACACGCTGGCCCGCCCCGGCCTGTATATGGCGCTGGCCATGATCGCCCTGGTCGGGGCGCTGCTCCTGGTGACGCGGTTTGGTCGCGAGTTTCTGCCTCCCTTCAACGAGGGTAGCGTGACCGTTAACATATTGCTTCCCCCCGGAACCAGCCTGGCCGCCTCGAACGAGGTCGGCGCGCAGGCAGAGCGCATCCTCCTTGCTGTCCCTGGAATCAAGAATACCGGCCGCCGCGTGGGGCGGGCAGAGCAGGACGATCATGCCGAGGGAGTGCACTCGACCGAGATCGATGTGGAAGTCGAGGCCACGGGCCGGCGACGTGAGGAAATTCTCTCGGACATTCGCCGGCGCCTGGCCGGCCTTCCGGGTGCCGTCGTGAATATCGGCCAGCCGATCAGTCACCGAATCGATCACCTGTTGTCAGGCACACGCGCCCAGATCGCCATCAAGCTTGCCGGACCGGAGCTGGCGACGTTACGCCAGAAAGCCGAGGAGATCCGTGCCGTCGTCAGCGAGATTGATGGCGTGGTCGACCTGTTCGTCGAGCAGCAGGTCCTAATCCCCCAGACCCGCGTGGAGATCGACCGGGACCGGCTGCAGCCGTACGGGCTGCATGCCGGCGAGGTGGCGGAGGTCCTCGAGACGGCGTTGAGCGGCCGGGTCGTGGGCGAGATCGTCGACGGACAACGGCGCCACGACATCGTGATGCGACTGCCCGAGGAGGCACGGGCCTCACCGGAAGCGCTCGGCAGGATCCCCATCGACACCGATGGTGGAGGCCCGATGATCCCCCTGTCGGCGGTGGCCACCATTCACGAGGCCCGCGGACCAAACCAGATCCTGCGCGAGAACGCGTCGCGGCGGATCGTGATCCAGTGCAACGTATCCGATCGGAGTCTCAGCGAGGTCGTCGGCAACATACGGACACTGGTGGCCGAGCATGTCCCACTGCCGGAAGGCTACTTCATCAACTACGGAGGCCAGTTCGAGAGCCAGGAGCGGGCGTCACGCCTTATTGCTCTTCTCTTCCTGCTGTCACTGGCCGGCATGACCATGGTCTTGTACGTGCACTTTCGGTCATGGCCATTGACAGCTCAGGTCCTGCTGAATATTCCATTTGCTCTCATCGGCGCGGTCATTGCCGTGGCGGTAAGCGGCGGAGTTCTGAGCATCGCCTCTCTTGTGGCCTTCGTCACACTATGCGGTATCGCGGCCCGGAACGGCATCATGATGATCTCGCACTACCTGCACCTGATGCGGTACGAGGGGGAGCGATTCGACAAGGCGATGGTCATCCGGGGATCCCTCGAGCGACTGGTCCCGGTGTTGATGACGGCCGGAACCGCCATGCTGGCCCTGATCCCCCTTCTCCTGTCCGCCGGACAGCCGGGCCGCGAACTCCTGCACCCGGTGGCCGTCGTCGTCTTCGGCGGATTGCTCAGCTCCACGCTACTGGACATCATCCTCACTCCCGCGGTCTTCTGGCGATTTGGACGACGTTCAGTGGAAAACATCTTCAGAAACGAGTGTCCGGAAATCCTGCCCCGTGTCTTCGGGACGGCGGCTTCCGGCGAATCGAAACCGTCGTCCGGGTAAGTCGGCGAGTTCGACCCACAGGGAGGTTCGTCAACATGAAAAGGATGCAATTCGTGCCCGTCCTCGCAATTCTCCTCAGTTCGTCCTGGGCCGTGCTTGCCGGGTGCGGTGGATCCGGCCAGTCAAACTCACAGAAGACGACCGGCGGTTCACCGGCAAAACAGGAGAAGCCGGCCACGACCGCGGAAGCCCCGCATGATCATGCCGCCCATGGTCACGCCGACCATGAGGAAGCTGGCAAAGGCGACAGCCACCACCACGACGCGTCTTCGGATCACGGGGGAATGCCGTCAACGCTCCCGGGAATCTGGGCAGAAGTCGAGGAGGAGCGAGGCAAACTCGGAAACGTCATCGCCGCCGGGCAACTTGACAAGGTGCATGTCATCGCCTTCCGGGTCCGCGATCTCGTCGGGGCAATGCCGCACCACTCCGGAAATCATCTGACCGGCAAGGATGCCCCGATGAACGATGCGGTTACCCGGGTCAGTCAGATTGCCGCCCTGCTCGACCAATACGGCGACGCCGGTGACGCGCCCTCCACCCAGGCCCAGAAGGCACGCTTTGACCAGGTACTGGACTACATCAAGTCGTTGTATCCGGCCGGCGCCCTGGTCGGTTCCTGAACCGGATCGGTATGGCACCGGAACTCCACCACGATCCTGAAACAGGTCTTTGTCAACAGGCACAGAGAGGATGGAACAAATGAAGACTGGCCCCGATTACTGTCGAAACATGCTCGTCGTCGGCGTTCTGGCATTGACGACACCGCTCATGGGCTGTTCCAGGCAGACCGACAGCCGAAGCACCCCTCAAGCAGCATCCGACCACAAGCCGGCCGCCTCCGGCGCACATGGGGACACACACGCACCCACCAGCTCACCAAATGCGGCCAGCGCCCCCTATGATCTTCAATTCATCGACACCATGATTTCCCACCACCAAGGGGCTGTCAGCATGGCCGACATGGCGGCCATGAAAGCCTCCCGCCCCGAACTCAAGACATTCGCCCTGGAGATCGTGGCGGACCAGAACCGTGAAATCAGCCAGATGACGAAATGGCGCGAGCAGTGGTACCCGGCGGCTCCACCTGCCGTGAACATGGACTTTCCCGGAATGATGGGATCGATGCAGGGCATGAACATGGGGCACATGAACAGTATGTCCGGCAAGGATTTCGATCGCATGTTCGTCGACATGATGATTCCGCATCACGAAGGCGCCATCGTCATGGCCCGCGACGCCATTGGACGCGCCGAGCATTCCGATCTCAAGAACCTGAGCCAGGAGATCATCTTCAAGCAGCAGGGCGAGATCAGCAGGATGAGCCAGTGGGCGGCCGAATGGCGGTAGTCATTCTTTGACAACTTTGACCGCATGATGGACGTTGCTGCGCGTCAGCCGAACTCTGTCGCCGTACGAGGTGGATTTGGCAGCTAGTCCAATGCGTCTAGTTTAGGCCCGATCCAGGTTTCAGGCCACGACGCTGTCGGCGGCGGCGCTCCTCTGCCGAGACGCGTTCCGACCCCGGCACCAAGCAAGAAGGCCCGCACCAACGCGGGCCTTATTTGCATTCCCTGGCAGTGACGTCGAGTCCGAGATCCACCAGTGCGACGTGCCACGAGTGTTCGTTGCCCAAATCAAGAGACGACTGGCTGCCGGTGAACAATGACATAATACTATGTTTTCCATAATTTTTGCACTTTACGTTGTTTTCCTGAAAAGTTGACGGCCAGGATCCGACAGCGAGGATCATCCCTCGTTTCTGACGCCACCCGATGCGGTTTCCCTCGACACCAAGCCCCGGATCCCCGCCACGCTCCGCTTTCTCCGCGGCCCGCCGCGCAGGCCCGAGCCCCGGAGCAGCCGCACATCCTGATGGCACCCAGGAGGGCGAGCCATGGCTCCTGTCCGGTTGGTCGCTACGCTACGTCGGCAGCGGGCCGACGAATTCGATGCCGTAGTCCGCGCAGGCCCGCCCGATAATCCCGTCATCGACGGCCGTGTCCGGTGACGTCACGGTGATCGCCCGATAGAAGGCCTCGTGATGCGGGGTCGTGAGGATCAGGTAACGCGCGGTGGCACTCTCCACTCGAAAGCCATGAACCGTGCCGCCGGGAATGTGGACGAACGTTCCGGGCCCACCGCGCTGCCCCCCACCCTCACCCAGAAAGAAGGAGATCTCCCCTTCGAGGATGTAGAAGGACTCCACGTCGTCGTGCCGGTGCAACGGTACGCTCACGCCCTGCCCGACCTCTTCCTCGACCAGCGCAAACAGGCCACCCGTGCGATTTCCTGGCGCCAGGAACGCGGTGAATGATTTCCCCATCCAACGGACTTCGCTGGTTTTTGGATGGCTGAGATAGGCACGCGGTTTGTCGGTCATGGTGAGTGGCCCTCCCTCCCTACTTTCCCTTCGTGTCCTTCTTCGCCATCAGCGTCCGCGAATACATCCCGATCGGCGCCCCACCCGGATCCGTCACCAACCCGATCGCCCCGATCCCATCCGGCAGATCGAACGGAAACCCCGCCGGAATCGTCCCCCCCAGCTCTTTCGCTTTCGCACAGCTCGCCTCGATGTCGCTCACCTGCACGTAGACGACCCCGTTGAAGGGACTGACCACGCCGTCCGCCGTGCGCAGCGTTCCGATCGGCGTCTTGTCCGAAACAATTTCCGCGGCGAGATCCGTGTACGCCACGGGAGCGAACGTCCACCCGAAGAGCTTGCTGTAGAACTCCTTGGACTTGGCCAGGTCGGTCGTCGCCAGATCGAACCAGGCGATGCGGCCGGGGCCGACGTCGGCGGGCGGGGCTTTCTTGGTGTCGGCGGCGTGGAGGGGGGCGGCCAGCAGGACGAGGGAAAGAATCAAACCGAGAAACGAATAGCGCATGGGGGCCTCCGAGGCGAAAATGGCGTCCGTGACCGGAGGAATCTACACCAGTCGACCCCACCAGCGACGCAACACCGATCCTTCGCCGGGCGATTCCCGAGGCACTGAGCGCGCTACCGACCCACCATCCCCTGCCAGTTGGCCAAGAGCGTCAGCGTCGGTTCCTGGTCGTCGCCTTCGCCCCAGCTGGTCAGGAATCTGCGGCCGTCATGGGACGTGGAATACAGGGCATTGCCCAGCCGGCGCAGGTGGGTCAGCTCGGACGGTTCACCAAAGCGGAGCAAAGGGCCCGGGACGACCGCGATGCTCATGACGCGGCCGACGGAATCGAGGTAGAGAATCTCCCATGTGCCGTGGATCCATCTCGGGGATGCGCCGCCGCCGGAGGTGATCTGGACGCGCCCCTCTCCGGACGGGAAGGCCGCCACGTACAGCTCCGATCGACCGCCTTCGTCGGAGGTGTAGAGCACCCAGCGACCGTCGGGGGAAAAGGTACCGCCGCCTTCGTTGCCGGGACCGGTGATGACGCGCGTGGGCTCGCCGCCGGACGGAGAGACCCAGGAGAGGTCCTGCAGGGTGCCGGGGTCGAGCTCTCGAAACAGGAGATATCGGCCGTCGGGCGTGAGGGCGCTGGGCGTCGTGAAAAAGGTGTCGTTCTGGAACACTAGCCGTGCCTCACCGCCCGCGGTTTTCCGAGCGAGGATGTCCTGCCGCCCCTCGCGCCGCCGACCGTAGTACACCTCCTGGCCGTCGGGCGACCAGAGGACCGGCCCGAACGCGCCCGGCTCGCCGCCGAACGGGACGGCGCTCCCGCGGATCGTGTCGATCATCCACATGCGGGACATCCCGTCGTCGTCGATCCGGACAGCGACGGCCTGTCGCTCGTCGGGGCTGAGGGAGACGCCGACCCAGGGCGCCGGTGGCACCGCGAGGCGGGTCATGCGCCCGTCCTCGCGCGATATCCAGACCAGGAACCGCTCCTCCTTCGTGGTGGTCGGATAGACCAGGATTCCTCCCGGCCCGGCCGTCACGGCGGGGCCGCCTGCCGTGGGCACCCGCTTCTCCGCGAGGCCGATCACCACTGCCTCGCCGATCGGCTTCCAGCTCGATGGATCGCATCGTTGCGCCATGAGATTGGTGCCCCGATTGAAGACCATATTGTCCGGGGTGGCCAGGACCATGCCGCTCGTGGCCATTCCCAGGAGATGCCGCTCGTGGGATCCCAGGCCGGTCACGAACGTCGGCGTCCCGTTGTCGCGCACGGGAAGCGACGAAAAGGTGAAGTGGCGCCCGTCGGCCAGAAATCGGGGAAAGCGCTGCGTCGTCTCGCCCGCCGCCGCATCCAGCTCCATGGCCGGCTCCGACGTGCCCCCCGCCGCCGACACCCGATGAATCGGCCCCGTGCTGGTGGGCGTGAAGAGGATGGTCCCCTCCCGGTTCCACGTGCCACCCCGACCATCCGGCGCGTCGCAGATCACCTGGGGTGAACTGCCGTCCAGCCCGACGATCTTGAGCTTTCCGTCGGCAAAGAAACCGACCCGACGCGAATCCGGCGACCAGAACGGCTGCCCCACCCCTGATTCGATACGGGCCAGCGCCCGCGATTCGAGGCTGCCGAGCGGGCGAATCCAGAGCCAGGTCCGATCGACCGAATCGGCCGCCACGTACGCCAGCGTCGATCCGTCGGGCGAGAGGGCCAATTGGCACGCCTCGTTGTCGAGGGTGCGGGCCGAGTGCGGCAACGTGATCGTGGCCCGGATCGGCGGGCTCGCCGCCGGGGCCGGCTGGAGACGAGGAACCACGAGAGCGCCCAACGCCACGAGCGTGGCCAGGCCCGCGATTGCCCAGGACAGGCGCGCGGACCGAGAGCCCCCCCGCGAGGCCGCGGCCGCCGCCGGCACGGCGCTGCCACTGGCGGACAGCCCCCCCGCCAGGATCTCATCAAGTTCGTGCCGGATCTCTCCCGCATCGCGCCGCCGCTTCTTCGGATCCTTCTCCAGGCAGCGCCGCAACAGCTCCCGCACGCGTTCCGGGGTGCGCGCCGGCAACGCGCTCCAGTCCGGCTCCCGCTCGAGGATCTTCGCGATCGTGTCCGACACCGTCTCGCCCGCGAACAACGATCGCCCGCTCAGGCACTCGTAAAGGACGCACCCGAACGACCAGATGTCCGTCCGCCGATCGAGCGTCCGCCCCCGCGCCTGCTCCGGGCTCATGTAGGCCGCCGTCCCCAGGATCACGCCGGCCATCGTGCCCGCGTACGTCATCGTCGGCGAGGCCGACAATCCCTGGTCGCCCGGGTTCGCGGTGGTCGAGCTGCCACGTGCCAGGCCGAAGTCGAGCACCTTCACATCCCCCGCGCCCGTCAGCATAACGTTGCCCGGCTTCAAATCCCGATGGACGATTCCCGCCTCGTGCGCCGCCTCCAGCGCCCCCGCGATCTGCGCCCCGACGGCCAGGGCCTCGTCGATCGGCAAAGGCCCGCTCTTCAACCGATCCGCCAGCGTCACTCCATCCACGAACTCGAGCACCAGGTGTCGATGCCCATCCACCACCTCGAGCCCATGAATGCCAGCAATATTCGGGTGACTCAACGACGCCAGCAGCCGCGCCTCGCGCTCGAACCGCGCCAGCCGCTCGGGCTCCTCCGCGAAGGCAGCCGGCAGCACCTTGATGGCCACGTCGCGCCCCAGGCGGGAGTCGCGGGCACGGAACACCTCGCCCATGCCGCCGGCACCAAGCGGGGACAGGACTTCGTAAGGGCCGAGGCGGGATCCGGGGATCAGCGGCATCGGTGGATTAGACGGCTTTGCGGGGTGGAGAGCAAGGAATTCCCCCTTGGAGTTTTTCGCGCACGGATGCGGCCGCTGGTAATGAAATCACACGCACGTAAGACAGTGTAGGACAACGCAAGACAACGTAGGACACGCGTACGATTCGATTATTGGAGGCCGCTCGAGAATTTGATCCTTTGACGGCTCGGAGGCATCTCCCTTACAACGGATGCATGCGAAACACCATCACGTTCCGGCTTGAGCCGCAAATGCGACGCCTCCTCGAAGACCTGGCCGAGGACACGGGCCGCACTCAGAGCGAGATCATCCGCCAGGCGATCCACGATTTCCTCATACCGCTGGAGCTCCGGCGTATGAGAGATCGGCAAGACCGGCAGGAGTGGCTGACACGGAACCCGCGGCATGCCCGGAGGCGGTGACACTGGCGGTGACTCTGGGGGTGCCTCCAGCGGCTGACTCCGGGGGTGCCTCCAGCGGCTGACTCCGGGCCGGCGCGCTCAGGCAGGCTTCCAGAAGCTCCGATCCACCAATTCGGCAAAGGGCGTCGACTTTCAATCCAGCTTCACGACCTTGGTCTTGAGCACTACGGAGCCGGCGGCAACCCGGATGAAATAGATGCCGCGGCCGGCCCCGCGGCCAGATCTCCCTCGTGCAGTTGCCGCACACAGCGTCCGGAGACATCGAAGACGGACACATCGAACCGGCTGCGTTGCGACACCGAGAACGCGATGGACAGCGCGTCGCGAAACGGGTTGGGCCGGACACGGAGCCCGGTCGGCGCCACGCCGGCAGCCGCCTCCAGCTTCCGCGCTACGTCAACGAAGCCCCGGCGCGCCTGAACGCGGCCCTGGTCGAAGGAATCCCGGACCTCCCCGATCCCACAAGCTGATAGCTGTGGCCAAGGTTCTGGGCCAACGATTCCTGGATTTTCATGATCGACCTCACTATTCGTCTGGTGAATCTTCCAGCGACCGCTTGAGGCTCGTCAAAGTCCGGACCCAGATGTCCTGGTAACCGGACACCCACCGCTCGTAGATCAACCGGATCGGTACCACGTTCAACATGTTCACGACCTGCCGCCCTTCCTCCCGCGTCAACACGAGGCCGGCGGAACGAAGCACGGCCAGGTGCTTCATCACGCCGAACCGCGAGAGCTCCGGAAACCGGTCCACGATTTTTGTCGTGGTGCAGGGCTTTCCCCGAAGCAGATCGAGGATGGCCCGGCGGGTGGGGTCGGCGAGCGCCTTCCAGACAAGATCGAGATCCTCGCTCTTCCCGGCTGCGCTCGCGCGACCCTTCGCCATCGTCGGTCGTCCCGCGATCTCAGCCTTCCAGATCCCGCTTCATCGCCTCCAGCATCTGCCCCCACCCCTCGCCCATCCCCTCGCGGAAATCCTCCGGCACCGGCCCGAAGACCTCGTTCTTGAAGACGAGCTTCGTGCCATCGCCAACCGGCGTCAGCCGCACCATCAGATGGCAAGCCACCGGATACGACATCATGAGCGGCCCGAAGATCTCGAGCAGCGCAGGCGGCTTGATCGACTGCACGAACCCCCACAGATGCCCGCTATCCGACCCCAGGTCCCGGTACCACCGCCCCCCCGGCTTCCGCTCCAGCTTGAGCGTCAACCGCGGCTTCCCCGGCTCACCCTCCATATCGGTGAGGTGCTTGATGAGCCCTTCGAACACCTTCTCCGGGCTCGCCTTGATTTCCAACTCCTGCTCGATCTGGATCAGATCCGACCGATCCGCCTGCTTCACTGCCTCTGGCATGACGATTCCTCCTTTTCCACCGGGCCACGATGCGCCCGATTAACGATTCCCCTCCCGCCCATTACGTGACTAAATAGTCACATAATTAAGGAGTGCCGTCAATCGAAGGGCTTCCGGTGATCGCACGACAACGACGGCTTCGACCCCAGTGCCCCCGCCCGGAGTGAAAATCGGATCAGGTACCGCGCCGAATCAACCCTCGACCGCCCGGCACGCGTGGG
>Ga0163152_10001923_pt1 | contig 31383 bp, 22 predicted proteins | sample OliLakLV19MP8IB2_FD_148635 | JGI IMG/M metagenome (GOLD analysis project Ga0163152, IMG submission 148635) | Freshwater microbial mat bacterial communities from Lake Vanda, McMurdo Dry Valleys, Antarctica - Oligotrophic Lake LV.19.MP8.IB-2 | ecosystem: Environmental > Aquatic > Freshwater >...
CCACCTGGCCGAGCGCGTGAACGCCGGCGTCGGTCCGCCCGCTGGCGGCGACGCGCACGGTTTCGCCGGTGACCTGCAGCCAGGCGGTTTCGAGGGCCTGCTGCACGGTCGGCTGACCGGGCTGCACCTGCCAGCCGGCGTACGCGGTGCCGTCGTAGGCCAGCACTAGCTTGAGGGTGCGCATGAATGGAGACGCCGATCCGCGGGGCGCGAACTTCAAAGCGCGAAGTTATCGCGCGGCGGCCGCCTGGCGAGCCCGGCTCATCAACAGCTCGGCGATCTGCACGGCGTTGGTCGCGGCCCCTTTGCGGAGGTTGTCGCTGACGCACCAGAAGGCCAGGCCGTTGGGGCTCGACAGGTCTTCGCGAATCCGCCCGATGAACGTTTCGTTGCGGCCGTCGCAGGTGCGCGGCATGGGATACTGCTTGGCCTCGAGATCGTCGACGACGACCAGCCCCGGCGTGGCGGCGAACAACTCGCGGGCCTCGTCGACCGAGAGCTTGCGCTCGGTCTCGACCAGGATGCTCTCGCTGTGGCAATTGGCCACCGGCACGCGCACGCAGGTCGGGCAAATCAGAATCGATTCGTCTGCCAAGATCTTCCGCGTCTCGCGGACCATCTTGATCTCTTCCGAAGTGTAACCCTGCTGCTTCGGCGAGCCGATCTGCGGAATCAGGTTGAAGGCGATCGGGTGAGCGAAGGTCTCGTACTGGTACTGGTCGCCGGCCATTTCGGCGCGAGTCGCTTCCTCGAGTTCGCGCGAGCCCGACAAGCCCGCTCCGCTGGTAGCCTGGTAGGTGCTGACGATCACGCGCCGCACGCGGGCCGCGTCGTGCAGCGGCTTGAGCGACTGCACCATCTGCGTGGTCGAACAGTTGGGGCTGGCGATGATGCCGCGGTGATCGTCGACCGCCTCGGGATTGACTTCGGGAATCACCAGCGGCACGTTCGGGTCCATGCGCCAGTAACCACTCTCGTCGATGACCACGGTGCCGTGCTTGACGGCCGCGGGGGCGAAGTCGCGGGCGATTTCGTCGGGCGTGCTGCCAATGGCCAGGTCGATGCCGGCGAACGCCGCGGGGGTCATTTCTTCGATCGTGTGTTGGCGGCCGCGGAAGGTGATCGTGCCTCCGGCCGAACGCTTCGAGGCCAGAAACTTGACGCGCTCGATGGGGAACTCGCGCTCTTCCAAGAGGGCCAGAATGATCCGCCCGACCGCGCCCGTGGCGCCGACGATGGCCAAAGACTCGTACACGCTTCCTTCTCCCGTTTGACGAAGATGACAGGGCCAGTGTCTGATAGGTTCGGGATCTTGCCCGACAAATCAATATACGGTGCAACCTGCTGAGCGGTAAGGAGCGACCGAGCCGCGATCAGGAGAACTGCAACGTCAAACGCGAGGGGGACAGGTACATGTTTTCAGTCGGCGTGAGTTGGCAGATCGACGTTGACGAACCGAAAAATGTACCAGTCCCCAACCTTGCCGATCTCCGGAGCCGCGCGCTACCCGACTTTCGACGTCGAATTGCCCTGCGGCCGGCGGGTGCGAACCGTAGGAGCCGGCGACGAGGAGCCGGTGGCAACGGGCGTGCTGGGGGCGGCTGCCGGGCGTGATTTCACTCGACTCATGGCCGGCGTGGTGTGCGTCTCGGCGGCCCCCCCCTGCCCTGCTCCTTCGATCACGCGCCGCACGACCCACGGCGAAATGAACGCCACGTTACCGATCAGCATCACCAGTCCGAAGGTGATCATCCCCAGCCCAAAGGCGATCCCCAAGTGCAACGGAATGGCCAATAGCAGCACGACCGGCCGCGTGAGCCGTGGCCAGACCAGCGCGCAGTAGGAAACCTCCCAGGCGATGGTGACATGCGTCATCAGGGCCACGGTCATGGGCCAGGTGGCCAGCCAGGTGAGCTCGATCGATTGGTACTCGAGGTTGGCGACCGCGCCCCACAGGGCGCTGCCGTTCCACCAGGCGGGCCCTTGCAGTTTCGAGATGCCGGCAAAGAAGTAGATCACGCACATGTGCAACTGCATGAGCCGCGTGGCGATGTTCGCACCGACGCTTGGGGCCACCGGCGCGGCAGCCGCGCCGAGTTGCCGCGTCACCAGCCAGCGATCGACCGAGTAGCGCGCGCCGCTGGGGCCGAACATCAAGTACATAGCCAAGAGCGCGTTAATCTGGTCGAGGCCGAACAAGCTGCCCGGCAGACGGTTCACGTAAGCGACGGTGATCACGTAGGCCAACACCGAGGTGATCCGGCTATACCAGCCGATCGTGAGCATGGCGAACACGACCAGCCCCGCGAGATGCACGGTCCAGAGCAACCCGTTGGACTTGATCAGCCAGAGGTAGCTCCAGGCGTACGAGGTTTCGACCGCGGGCGTGTTCAGGTTGTCCGACACCGAGTTCATGTAGCTCTGCACGGCTTCGGGCTGGAGCCAGCTATTGGGCCCCAGGAAATCGTCGAGCCCCCGCGTCCACACCAGGTGCGTGTAGAACAACATGGCGCCGGCGAGAATTCGGATGAGCGACAGCGTCGCGGGATCGACGGCCGAGAACCAGAAGCGGTCCCAGGCGGCAACCGTGCCGCGCAGTAGCTCGCGCACATAGTCGGTGATCAGGCGTATCATAGGTCTTCCGCCGTATAGCTCTTCTGGAACACTTCAACGTAGAGCGACGCGTCGCTGAGCTTGACGCGCTTATCGGCAATCTCCCGCGGGAAGGGAAGGTTGTGGCGTACCAACCGCAGCGTCACCCGTTGGGCATTGTGTTTGCGCAACAGGTGTGTCGCATACGAACGACAGTAGGCGTCGAACAACGCTTGCTGCTTGGCGAAGGCCTCTTGCGCCACGGTCGACGGCGGCAGGGCCTCGCGGCCGGGCACGGTTTCGATGCCCGCCAAGGCGTCGGGTCGCGGCGCGGGCGTGATCGCCGGCGTGTCGCCACCTGCCGGCGGGGCCGGCATCGGGCCGTCGCCGTTGACGTTGCCGTAGAGCATGTTCAGGAATTCGGTCAGCATAAAATGGCGGTGATACAGCAGCCGCGGCTGCTCTTCGGCGAGGTTCGGGATCTCGCCTGAGAGTTGTTTGCCGCCGGCCAGTTCAAGCTCGTAGCGCACCAGGTGGCTTGGCCCCGGCTCGGGCGCGAAGAAGTGGTAACCGTGATTGAGGAACGCCACTTCGACATAAGGGCGATAGACGCGCCACAAGGTCTGCGCGATCGGCGAGCCCTCGATCGACCAAGGGCAAACCACCAGCGCCAACACGTGGAGCCCCAACACCACGCTGAGCACGATCTTCAGCGGCGGGCTCAAACGCGTCGCCGCGGGCTGTGATGTCGCGGGTGACTTCGCCGATGGCGACGCCGCGGATGGTGGCGCTGCAGAGACTCGGGTGTCGGCCATCGTGCTCGTCCTCGATTGATGCTGGATCGGCCGCGGGTGGGCGGGCTCGCGCTGGCTGCTTGATACCAGGCGGTTGGTCGCCAGTCACGTGCCGTGTAGCCGGCCGCCTGCCGACTCTTATCGACCAGCCGCGTGTGCGGATCAATCCGATGGAAACAAGAAAACCCTCGCACGGGTTGGAACCCGTGCGAGGGTTATGACTTTCGTAGGTTCGACGCCGATCGCAGCGGCGGTGTGCCACGTTGGCACAGTTGCCGTGCGGCGGTGCCGCACTGCTGTGGCAAACTAGCGGGTCGAGGCGACGCTGTCGGCGTCAAACTCGATCGCCAGGTCGCGGTCTTGCCCACCGATGAGCGAGATCGTCGACTCTTTGCTCAGCGTTTGCCCGTTGCGGGTCAGTTCGACACGCACGGTGTAATCGTTCCAGTTCTCGCCACTGGCCAACCGCGTGGTGGTGAACTCACGCGCTTCGCCCGTGCTCTGGGTCTCCTTGCCGGCCAGGTAAACCTTGGCGTCGGCGGGGACGTTCAGACGCAGCGTGGTCGAGACCGGCTTGGCGGCGACGCGATCTTCACCGGTCGGAGCGTCGAAGGCGAATTCCAGGCTGGCCTTCTGGCCGCTGGTCAACACGATCTGCTTCGTGTCGATGATATTCTTGCCGTCGCGGACGATCTCGGCACGCACTTCGTAGGCGTAGTTCGCACCACGGCGGAGGCCGCGGGAAACGAACCGACGCTCACTGCCCTGGCTGGTCGTGGCCGACCCGTTGACGAACACCTTGGCTTCGGTCGGCACCCACACGTTCAGCATGACGGCGTCTTGACCGATGCTGGCCGAGGGGGACCCTTCAATCGGCGCGGCGCCTTCGGGAACAACCGTGCCTTCGGCCGGCGGCATACCCTGCTCTGTCGGGATGGCGCCTTCGGGCATTACCTGGTAGCCAGCGCTACCGCCGTTCGAGCCACCGCTCGAACCCCACGAGCCCGACGAACCGCCCGAGCTGCCACCGCTCGAACCGTAGTAATAAACGTATCCGCCGCTCGAGCCATGCGAGCCCGAGCTGCCGCCGCTGGAGCCCCATGAACCGGACGAACCGCCCGACGAGCCACCGCTCGAATGGTGCCAACGACGATGTCTGCCCGACGATCCGCCGGACGAACCCCATGAGCCTGAGCTGCCACCCGAGCTTCCGCCCGAGCTGCCGCCAGAACTACCCCAAGACCCCGACGAACCGTGTCGGCGCCAGAACGCCTTGGCTTCGGTGGCATCGGCAGCGAAAATCGCCAGCCCAACGCCTGCGAGGGTCAGCAGTCGTGTGAACGTCATGCCAGCCATCTGATTCTTGCTCCCCGGAAAGGTTTAGAGATTGAATTCGGTGTGCGTTCTTACCGTCAGAACATAGCAACCGTAGCTTGCAATTCAAGAAACTGCGTAGTTTTTTTTGTTCAAGGGGTGTGCGAAATCTGCACAAGATATAACGGTTATTGCTGACAGAACCGCGCCCACACGCCTTATGCAAACTATGTCCTCAATTACCTAAACCTCCCAGTCGATGCATCCGGCAAAATGCCGTTGGGCCGCGCGACCCGACTTCGTATGCTCTCCCGACTACGCGCGCCTTAGCGCCGTGTAACACCGCGCTGGCTGGGCGTAACCCTGGGAGCTTGCACACGTTGCTAGCTGCTGGCCGATCCAAATACTCGCCGACTTCCCCCCTGCCCTGCCCGGCCGGCCAACGGCCACGGCGCGCGCCGGCAATCGCCCGGCTCCCCTGGCTGCTGTTGGCCAGCGCCGGCTCGCTGGGCGCGATCGGACTGGCCGCCATCGCCCGCAGTGAAGAGCTGACTGACGGCGGAACAAATTTCTGGAAGATGCAGCTACTTTGGTGGTGCGTGGCGATCGCGGCCGGCACCGCCCTGGCGACGACCAGCAGCCAACTGGTAGGGCGCTGGAGCTATGCGGCCTTCGCCGGCACGCTCGTGCTGCTGGTGATGGTTTACTTCTTTCCGGCCAAGTACGGGGCCCATCGCTGGGTGCGGTTTGGGCCGGTCGGCTTGCAGCCTTCGGAGCTGGCCAAGATCGCCTTCGTGTTGGCGCTGGCTCGCTATCTGATGCACCGCGAGAACTATCGCCGGTTGCGGGGGCTGCTCTGCCCGCTGGTGCTCACGCTGGTTCCGCTGGTGCTTGTGCTGCGCGAGCCCGACCTGGGGACCGCGCTCGTCTTCCTACCGCTGCTCTTGGCCATGCTCTGGGCCGCCGGCGCGCGGCTGCGGGATCTGGCGATTGTCGTGTTCGTCGGTTTGTTGACCTTGCCCGTGCTGACCTCGCAGATGAGCCGCGAGCAAAAGTCGCGGATCACGGCGCTGGCCGAGCAAACCGGTCCTGGTGAGCGACCGACCGACGACGGTTTTCACCTGCATCAATCCAAACAAGTCATTGCGCTAGGTGGTGTGTGGGGGAGCGCCGTCGCCGGCCAGTGGGTCGACGACAACGGCGCCTATCGCCTGCCGGTCGCGCATAGCGACTTCATCTTCTCGATCGTGGCCGAACGCTTCGGCCTGGCGGGCGCGGGCGTGGTGCTGCTCTTGTTCTGGCTGCTGGTGACCGCCAGCGTGCGGATCGCGAGCCGAACGAACGATCCGTTCGCGCGGTTAGTGGCGGCCGGTATCGCCACGTTGTTTGCTGTCGAAGTGGCGATCAACACGGCGATGACCGTGGGCTTGGCGCCGGTCACCGGATTGTCGTTGCCCTTGTTGAGTCACGGTGGAAGCGGGCTGGTAGCGCATGTCGCGGCGCTGGGCCTGCTGGTGCGGGTGGCGCTGCGCGACGGGCTGGATGTGGCGCCGGAGCCGTTCCGCTGGTCGCCGGGGTAGGACAGGCGTCGGGCGGATCGACTGTCGCCAACCGATGGCGCGCACTTCCGGAATCGCATCCGACAATTGTTAGCCGCGGAGCTTGCTCCGCGCGCTAGCTCGTGCGGCTTGGAGTCGTCAATAAATCGGAACCCGAAGCAAACTGGCCAGCAGCTAGCGCGCGGGATGAATCCCGCGGCTAACAACCAACGAGATGTTGTGCCGCGCGCGACGCAACTCGTTGCCTGGCGCGGTCGCCAGAGCATGGTCACGGCGGTGCGCGTTACGATTCGACTGGGCGGATCGTGTCGAGCAAGCAGGACGCGGCCGTAGCGGCGAGCATCGCCGGCAGTCCGGCGAGCAGCAATGCGATAGGTGAAAGCATCAACAGCAAACCGCAGATGCTTACGAGCAACTCCGGGCCAGTGACGTCGGAGACAAATGTTCCGGGAGCGAGCGCCAGTACAAGGCCATATAGAATCAGAGCGGAGATCGTGGCGATCGGCGCGGCGAGCACGGTCGCGAAGCCGGGGCAACTTAAGACCGAGCTGCGCCGGCTGCAGAGTGATACGGCTACGCCGATGCCCGGGCCGTATAGGCTTAGCACCGCCAACGGAATCGGCTGGTTCGAGTCGGGCATGGCGGCCAGTAGCCAGTAGGCGAACCAGAGCAGCAACGCGCCGAGACAAAAGCAGCCGATCATCGCTCTGCGCTGCGATTCATAGCTCATCGGTTCGACTTTTCCGCGCAGATTGTTTGTGAAAAGGGAGCGTTGGCATTCCAGCCGCACCTGGTTGTTAGAACCGCTAAATGGTCACTGTGCGCAACAGACCAGGCCGAACCAAGGGCTGGCGAAAGTCATATCCGGCCACCGAGCCGCGGAGGCGGACAGATACCTGTTCTCGGGCAGCGCGAGTTGATTGGCGCCAAATCGCGCACCGAAAAAGGTCGCAATCCCCGGCCGGCGCGCACCGCGGACGGTCTCTCCGGGCCGACCCGTTAAACGCGTTTCGCGTGGAGTCCTTGGTGGAGAGCGGAGTTAGTTTTCGGTGTTCAGTTTTCAAAAAGCGATCCACAGAAAGCACAGCAGGACGCAGAAGATTCCTTTTCTGTGACCTTCTGCGATCTTCTGTGGATGAATCGGACCCTCTCCGTGGCTCCGCGTGAACACACTTCCGAGCCGGCCGGCGCGCACCGCGGACGGGCTCTCCGGCCGACCCGTTGAACGCGAGATCGCGTGGGGTCCTTGGGGGAGAGTTGGGTCGTGCCGTGAACCTAGCGCCTCGATTGGCGATGCCTCGCGGCCTGGAGGAAACCGGAGCTGCGGCGATTCTCGAGGAAACGCCCAGAATCCGGCGCACTACTCGACGGGCCGACAACGCCATGACAGTCGCGTGATTGGCGGAAACGTTAGGTATTCTAGAGATCGAGTGGCTCTCTGTCAATGATATTTAAAACAAAAATATGTACATAACTTTCAGGCCGCGCGAGCAAGCGGCCCTAAATTCCATGCCATCGCGGACTTGGCCGCGCCATCGCGGACTTGGCCGCGCCATTCGGCCACCCGTTTTTCGCCACGCATGCCAACTGCGCGGGCGTGACTCGTCGATATTGTAACCCCGAGCTGCGAGCGCCGTGCGCATGGCGTCAAAGCTCATTGGCCAGAACACGAAGGGCCGCTTGTCGGGCCACTTAGGATGAACCAGTTCGAGACCGCCGCCGAACAGCCCACGGCGGCGGAAGAGTTTCAATCGTTCGTCGCGCGGGTAGACGCGAGAGACGACGCGCAGGAAGTCGTCGTGGACTTCGATCGCGGCAAATGGCCAGGACAACTAGTGCTTCGTCACGTTCAGAAACTAGGGTCGGCGGTGCAGATTGTCACGGTTTTCTCCGTACGAATTCCGATCGGCAACCCTAATTCTTTGAGTTGACAGAGCACTAGGCGCCGTACACCCAGACTCCGCCGCGCATTTTGAAGGGTTCGGGCATAGCCAGTTCCCGGCACGATGTCGAGCGAGCCACGGAGGGGGACAGGTACATGTTTTCGGCCAGCGCGGGCTGGCTGGCGCAATATCGAGCACCGAAAAATGTACCAGTCCCCGGCACCGCGTCCTTTGCGCCTTAGCGCCTTTGCGCGAGACAATTACTGCTCTACTTTCGTTTCGCTTTTCGGCTTCTCTTCCTTCGCGCGCTTGGTCACCAGCACGCGGAGGCCGTCGATGTCCAGCTCGCCCGTCGCGCCTAGCAGCCCCACGCGGCAGATCGCCTCGCGGGCGTTCGGGGGGACCGTGTACCGCTTACTCTGCTCTTTCCAGGCGAACGTGCCGGACCAGGGGCCGATGCTGATTTCGGCGATCGGGTTGCGCACCTCGTCGTAGAAGCAAAGCACCAAATCGGCCGATTCGCGCTGCGGGCCTTGGCGCACATCCTTCGCCTGCACCCAAGCCAGCACGCTGATCTCGCGCACCTGCCGGCCGTCGATGCCCATGCCTTGCAGGGCGGCGCTGTTGCGCCCGGGCACGCTGTTCGAGAAGCGGATGAACTGGCGGCCATCGGGCGCTTGCTGGTCGGGGACTAGTTCACTGAGCCGCTGATAGTGCCAGGCCACGGCCGTGGCCGGCATGCCGAACGCTTCCTCGAAGCTGCCATTCTGGAACGTGGGGTTGGCCGGGTCGGGCAATACCTGACGCTGTTCTTCGGCCGCGCCGGTCATGGGAACGAATAGCGTCGGCAGCAGCGGCGCTTGTTCGAGCTTGCCATCCTTCTTGGTGAACTGGTAGAGCGTTTGCTTGTAGCGCTCGCCGAGCGGCACCAGCAGCTTCCCGCCTTCGCGGAGTTGATCGATCAAGGGCTGCGGCACATTCTCCGGCGAGCAGGTGACGATGATCTTGTCGAACGGCGCGGCTTCGGCCCAACCTTTGTAGCCGTCGCCGATTCGCGTGTGCACGTTCTTGTACTTGAGCCGCTTGAGCGTGCGCGCCGCGCGGCGGCCGAGCGGTTCCTGGATTTCGATCGTGTAGACATCCTTGACCAGCGGGCTGAGCATGGCCGCCTGATAGCCGCTGCCGGTGCCGATTTCGAGCACCACGTCGGTCGGCTTGGGCTCGAGCTGCTCGGTCATGTAGGCGACGATGAACGGCGGCGAGATGGTCTGTCCTTCGCCGATCGGCAGGGCCATGTCGAAGTAGGCAAACTCGCGCTGGCCAGGCCCGACGAACTCGTGCCGCTCGGTGGCCCGCGAGGCGGCGATCACGCGCGGGTCTTTGATGCCGGCCTTGACGAGGTCCTCGTCGACCATGCGATCGCGGAGCTGGGCGTAGTTCAGCTTGCCGAATGGGGTGGTTTGCGCGACCACCAATGACGCCGGGCCCAACGTGGTGGCCAACAGCAAGATCGCTGCCAGCAGCGGGGCAAAGCAGCCAGTTGCAGGCGAAATGGCACGGTGCATGTCGAAAAACCTCGGTCCGCGCTGGGGACTCGACTGGGGGACCACCTGCAAATGTGTCATAATCTTAGGCGTTTGGCGAGCATTGAAATTCGATCCGCATGCGACTTGGGACGGTGAATCCCGAGGGGGACAGTCCCAGTTTTCGGAACGCGCGGCTTAGTTCGCGCAACGTCACTCGCCGAAAAATGGGACCGTCCCCTGCCGCGTGGTCGACCCAAGAAGAAAGTAACCGAACCATGACCCCCGCGACGCTCAAGCAGTACCTCGTCGACCACGTGCTGCATAAGGTGCAGACCCCTGCCCAGTATCTCGGCGGCGAATGGAACATCGTGCGCAAGGAGCCGGGCACTACGCGCGGTCGGCTGGTGCTGGCCTTCCCCGATACGTACAGCATCGGCATGAGCCATCACGGCCTGCAGGTGCTCTACACGCTGATGAACCAGCGGGCCGATTGGGCCTGCGAGCGGGTCTTCTGCCCTTGGATGGATATGGAGGCGCAGCTCCGCGAGCATGGGCTGCCCCTCTATACGCTGGAGACCTTCACGCCGGTCGGCGACTGCGACGTGATCGGCCTGAGCCTGCAATATGAAATGTCGTACAGCAACGTGTTGACGATGCTCGACCTGGCCGGCTTGCCGCTACACGCCGACCAGCGCACGGCGCGCGAGCCGCTGGTGATCGCCGGTGGGCCGTGTACGCAGAACCCTGAGCCACTCGCGCCGTTTATCGATTTGTTCGTGACCGGCGATGGCGAGCCGAGCTTGCCGGCGATTTGCGATGCCTGGCTCGACGCCCGCGACGAACTGGCCGCGCGCGAAGGGCTGGCCGATGGCGAGCGGGGCCGTCAGCAGCGCGAAGAGTTGCTGGCCCAGTTGGCCGCGCATCTGCCGTTCGCGTATGTGCCGCGGTTCTATGTGCCGGAGTTTCTGCCCGACGGTCGAATGGTGGCGCTCAACCGCACGCGCACCGACGTGCCCGAGACGATCGAGCCCTCGGTGATCGACGACCTGGACGGCATCCCGCTACCGGTGCGGCCGGTGGTGCCGTATGTCGAGTGCGTTCACGATCGCATCGCCATCGAGATCATGCGCGGCTGCCCTTGGCAGTGCCGGTTCTGCCAGAGCACGGTAATCAAGCGGCCGCTGCGGATCCGCGAAGTCGACACGATCATTCAAGGGGCGCTCGAGAGTTATCGCAACACGGGCTTCAACGAGATCTCGCTGCTGAGTCTGTCGACGAGCGACTACCCGCACTTCGAGGAATTGATCACGCGCATGAAAGAGGTGTTCGTGCCGCTGGGGGTTTCGGTCGCCGTACCGAGCCTGCGGGTGAACGAGCAACTCAAGAGTGTGGCGGCGCTGTTGTCGACCGATCGACACTCGGGGCTGACGCTCGCGCCGGAAGTCGCCCGCGATGACATGCGCGAGCAGATCCGTAAGAAGATCAAGAATCAGGATTTGTTCGACGGCTGCCGCGTGGCGTTCGGCAACGGGTTCCGCCGGGTGAAGCTGTACTTTTTGTGTGGGCTGCCCGGCGAGCGGCCGGTCGACTTGGACGGCATCGTCGAAATGGCCGAGACGATTTCGCAGATTGGCCGCGAGGTGATGGGCCGCCCCGCCGAGGTGACCGCCAGCGTGTCGAACTTTGTCCCCAAGGCGCACACGCCCTACCAGTGGAACGGCATGCAGACGCGAGACTATTTCCGCTGGGCGCACGATTATCTGCACAAGCAGAAGCGGAGCCGGAGCGTGAAAATCAAGTGTCATCACGTCGAGACGAGCCTGCTTGAAGGAATCATGAGCCGGGGCGATCGGCGGATTTCCCAGGCGATCGAACTGGCGTGGCGCAAGGGAGCGCGGTTCGATGGCTGGACCGAATGTGCGAAGCCTCAGTTGTGGTGGGACGCGCTGGCCGAGGCGGGCGTGGACCTCGAAGCTGCGCTGCACACGCCGTATCCCGTGGCCAGCAAGTTGCCGTGGGATCACCTGAACGTGAAGAAAGGTCGCGCGTATCTGGAGAAGGAGCAAGGCCGCGCCGTGCTGCAACTGGCGGCGATGGCGGATGCGACTTAGGGAGCGAGATGCCGTCGCGCAGGCTCAGCGCCCGACAACGAGATCTTGATGTGTGCGGCGCAGGGCTTCGACGCCTGCCTCGGTGACCGGAGCGTTGACGAGCACGACTCGCTTGAGGGTTTTGACGTTGTCGAGCGCCTTGAGCCCTTCGTCCGTGATGGTCGAATCGCTGAGATCGAGTTCTTCGAGATTCGGCAATTGCTCGATCGCCGCTTGCATCTCAGCCAAGCGCGCGTCGTAAATGCCCGCGGTGTATCCATCGCCGAGGTGCATGCCGCCGGGCGCAAATTGGATGCCGACTACCGTGTGTAGCATTCGTAGCCGATTTGGGCCGACGACCCGCCGCAGCCAGCCGGGCGCGCGATCGCTGTATTGAACGGAATCGCCCAACCACTTGATACTTGCCACGGCAGCCTGTTCTCGGGCATCGCGACGTACTTCGGCACGCCAGAGCGCGAAGATCCCCGCGCAGGCGGTAACCAGCACCAGCAGCGTCCGCAGCCCAAAGCGCAACCAACGGCGCCGGGCGGGTTTTCGCTGCTTATCGATGCTGACGTCGCCGGTCATGGCCGCCACTCCCGAGTTGAATACGATCAGCGTAAGGGCCGGGCAAGCCGATGCAATGCTCGTCCGAACAATTGTCTGGACAACTATTGTCTGGACAGGTTAGAATCCGGGGCATGAGCACCGCCACGAAGCGCCCCCCCGCCCTGTCGCGCCGCCGCGTCACGATCAAAACGGCAACGAGCAACGGCCAGATCGCCGGCCGGAAGGTCGCGCCCGCCGCGCGCCCCCGCAAGTTCGACTCTCCCCAGCAGCAGGCCTATCTCAACCTGTGGCGTACGTACGACCGCCTGCGCGCCCATGAGGATGCGCTCTTTGGTCGCTACGATCTTACGGCCCAGCAATACAACGCATTGCGACTCTTGCGGGCGGCTTACCCCGCGCCGGTTGCCACGCTCACCTTGGCCGCGCGGTTGATCTCTCGCGCGCCGGACATCACGCGGCTGGTCGACAAGTTGGCCGAGCGCGGACTCGTCGCCCGCGATCGCCGGCCCGAGAACCGCCGCGTGGTCGAAGTGTCGATCACGTCGGCAGGCCTGGCGCTGCTCGATCAGTTGGCCGCCGAAGTCCGCGAGTGCCATCAGCGTCAGTTGGGGCATCTACGCGCGACCGAGCTCAAGCAGCTCGTCGCGCTGTTGGAAAAGGCCCGGCAACCCCACGAAGAGCAAGACGGCATTTGGAGCACATGACGACCTCCTGCGTTGGATCATTTTTCGCGTTCGCGCCAAGCCCAGGGGTTGCAACCCCTGGGCTTAGGAACGCTTCTTTGCAGTTATCAGTTTTCAAGGAAGCAACCGCATGATCTCCACAGATACGAAGCATCCCCAGGTCATCGTCATCGGCGGTGGGCCGGCCGGCTCGACCGTGTCGACCTTGATCGCCCAAAAGGGGCATCGCGTCACGTTGTTCGAGCGCGAGAAGTTCCCGCGGTTTCATATCGGCGAGTCGCTGATCCCCGAAACGTTTTGGGTGCTCGAGCGGCTCGGCATGCTCGACAAGCTGCGGGGGAGCGACTTCGTCAAGAAGTACAGCGTGCAGTTCGTCGGCTCGAGCGGCCGGTTGTCGGAGCCGTTCTACTTCATGCAGAACCGCAATCACGAGTGTTCCCAAACCTGGCAGGTGCTGCGGAGCGAGTTCGACGAAATGATGCTCAATAACGCCCGCGAGCACGGGGTCGACGTGCATGAAGGGGTGCGCGTGCTCGAGGTGCTGTTCGAGGGGGATCGCGCCGTCGGAGTGAAGATCCAGGACGAGCAAGACCAGGTGCGCGAAGTGCGGGCCGACGTCGTGATCGACGCCAGCGGGCAGAGCCACTTGATCGCCAGCCGCTTCAACCTGCTGGTGAAAGACCCGGCCCTCAAGAAGGGCGCGCTGTGGACGTACTTCAAGGGCGCCTATCGCGACGCCGGCCAGGACGAAGGGGCCACGCTGGTGCTGCAAACCAAAAACCGCAAAGGCTGGTTCTGGTACATCCCGCTACACAACGACCTTGTGAGCGTGGGCATCGTCTCGGCGTTCGACGAGCTGTTCGACAAGAGCCGCGGCGATCACGCGTCGATCTACCAGCAGGAGCTCGACAACTGCCCCGCTTGCAAGGAGCGGGTGTCGATCGGCCGGCAAGTGTCGGGCTTTTACGCGACGAAGGACTATTCGTACCGCGCTAAAGAGTGCGCCGGCAACGGTTGGGTGCTCGTCGGCGATGCGTTTGGATTTCTGGATCCGCTCTATTCGTCGGGCGTGCTGTTGGCGCTGAAATCTGGCCAGTTGGCGGCCGACGCCGTGAGCGAGGGGCTCAGCAGCGGCGACACGTCGAAGGCGCAGCTCAGCAAGTGGGGCCCCGACTTCATGCGCGGCATGGACCGCATGCGGCGGTTGGTCTGCGAGTACTACGACGGCTTCAGCTTCGGAAAGTTTGTCAAGAAGCATCCCGACCTGAAGGGTCACATCACCGACCTGTTGATCGGTAATTTGTTCACCGACAAGGTAGACGATGTGGTGGCGCCGATGGACGAGATGCGCCGCGAGCTGAATATGTCCCCCTCGGCGGCTGAGTAAAAGATTGATCCCTTGACTGATGGCGCACGGGCAGAGCCCCGGGCACACGATGCAGATCATTGCTGAACGTAGCCGCGCATGACCACCGACGTCTTTATTCTATTCCTGCTGCAGATCGCGGTCATGCTCGCGTGTGGGCTGGGTTGCGGTCACGTCATGCGGCGGCTGCATCAGCCGGCCGTGTTGGGTGAAATGCTCGGCGGCATTCTGCTGGGCCCGACCGTGTTTGGCTGGCTCGCGCCCGACGTGCAATCGCAGTTGTTCCCCGCCAGCGGAGAGGTCGTGCAATTGCGCGGCGGCGTGATCAAGCTCGGCATGCTCTTCTTTCTGTTTGTGGTCGGGCTGGAGATTGATCTCAAGCAACTGGCCGAGCATGGGCCGAGCGTGCTCTTGATCGGCCTGCTGGGGACGCTGGTTCCATTGGCGTGCGGCGTGGCGATCGTTTATCTGTTGCCCGACATCTGGGGCCCGCAAGCCACGACGAATCGGCTGGCGTTCGGGCTATTCATCGGCGCGGCTCTGGCCAACACGGCGAACCCCGTGCTGGCGCGCATCTTGATGGAACTGGGATTGCTGCGCGACCGGCTGGGCGCACTGCTCATGACCGCGACGACGGTCGACGATTTGTTGAGTTGGTCGCTGTTGGCGGCGATTCTGGGAGACCTGGCCGGCGGACACGGCGAAGCTGGCGCCGTGGCGACGGGCACGGCCGCACTAAGTGCCGCGACGACTGCCAACGAGACGCAATCGGGCGTGGTGCTCGCGCTGTTGGCGGTGCTAGTGTTCTTCGTGCTGGTGCTGGCGGTCGGGCGCTGGGTGGCGACCCCTTTGTTGCGCGTGGCGCGACGACGAGCCGTCTGGCCGAGCGGCTTCATCGGGCTGGCGACCATTCTCCTGTTGCTGTCGGCGGCCGCGGCCGAGCAGATCGGCGTACACGCGTTTCTCGGGCCGTTCTTGCTCGGCCTGTCGTTGGCTCCCAGCGATCAAGAACGGAGCGAAGCCTACGAAGCGATGAATCAGTTTGTGCTTAGTTTCTTCGTGCCGATCTACTTCGTGTCGATGGGCCTGACGACCAACTTCGTGGCGAACTTCGATCTCGTGCTGGTGGTTGTCGTGCTGGCGGTCGCCTCGGTCAGCAAGATCGGCAGCGTCTACGCGGCCGCGCGGCTCAGCAGATTGCCGTCGCGAATTTCGTGGGCCGTGGCCTTCGGCATGAACGCGCGCGGCGCTGTCGGCATCATCTTGGCGTCGCTGGGGCGCGAAGCAGGCGCGATTGACGAGCGCACCTACGTGGCGCTGGTCATCATGGCGCTGGCCACTTCGCTAATGGCCGCGCCCGTCATGAAGCGTTTTCTAAATGCGCAGCGCACGGTCCAATCAGCGACGCCCGAACTGGTCGACGCGTAGTGCGCTGTGTGCCGATTGCGCGGGCAAAGTGCCAGCAAAGCCCCTGGCACCCGCAGTTCAGTCGACTGAAATGCCCCGCGCCGGCGGCGATTGGTTGCCCGCAACGTCGGGATAAGCCATATTTTTCGGAGATCGCGACGATCAGTTTGCGCGCATCACGAGGGCTGCCCGCTCGGCGGCTTGTGCGCGAGCGGCCGCGCGCGCCGGCCATAGAAACTGCTGACGGGCAGTACCTAACAGGACGCTTCCCTTGCCAAGGCGGCCACCCATGGGCGACGATCCGCGACTTGGCGACCTCCTATTGCGCTGGGAGCGCAACCTCCGCAAAGGGACGAGGGTCACTCCCGAAGAGCTGTGCCGCGATTGCCCTGAGCTGCTCGATTCGTTGCGCGAACGGCTCGCCGCGCTCGATGAAGTCGAAACCGTGGGCGAAACGGTCGGCCGCGGCGCGAACTCGAGCATCGACGACGGTCCCCGTCCCGGAAACACCTTGGGCAATGCTCCGTCGCTACCCGGCTACGAGATCATCGACGAGCTCGGCCGTGGCGGCATGGGCATCGTCTACAAGGCGCGCCAGATCGGCCTGAACCGGCTGGTCGCGATCAAGATGGTGCTCTCGGGCGTACACGCCTCGCCGACGGCGCTCTCGCGGTTTCGTATCGAGGCCGAAGCCGTCGCCCGCTTGCAACATCCGAACATCGTTCACATCTACGACATCGGCAACAAGGACGGTTGCCCCTACTTCACGCTCGAGTACGTCACGGGCGGCAGCGTCGATCGCCTGTTGAACAGCGGGCCACTGGAGATTCGCGACGCGGTGCTGCTGGCCGAAGGGGTCGCCCGCGGCTTGCACCACGCGCACGAGCGCGGGATCGTGCATCGCGATCTGAAGCCGGCGAACGTATTGCTGTCGGGCCCCGACGCGCCGTTGGAAGATGGCAGCGAATTGGGCATCCCCAAGCTCACCGATTTCGGCCTCGCCAAGCAGCTCGAAGGAGACGCCCGGCTGACGCGCACCGGCTCGGTAATGGGTACGCCGTCGTACATGGCCCCCGAGCAGGCGCTGGGCGAAACCGAGAATATCGGCCCCGAGACCGACGTTTACGGGCTGGGGGTGATTCTCTACGAGATGCTCACCGGTCAGCCGCCGTTTGTCGGCCGCAACGACGTCGAAACCATCCAGATGGTGATGTCCGATGATCCGGAGTCGATCGGCGATTTGCGACCCGATTGCCCAGAGGTTTTGCGGCAGATCACGATGAAGTGCCTGGCCAAGGAAACGTTCGATCGCTACCCGACGGCCAAAGGGGTGGCCGACGACTTGCACCGCTTTCTCAACGGGCAGCCGCCGTTGTTTGGCGCCAACAGCGGCGACAAGACCGCGGCGCTGCGGCGCAGCGGGATACGGTCGCCGTCGCGCTTACCGGCAGCTCGACGGTCGCGGCCCGCGGTGCGGCCGCCGGTCTCTCGCAAGGCGGATCTCACGCGCCGCCGCGCGCGGCGGTTGTTCGTCGGCGCGATCGCGGTCGCTCTGGCGGGCTGCGTGGCTGCCGCCATCGGCATCCAACGCTGGCGCCCCGACGCGGTCCCCGCCGTCGGCGCCGCGCTCCCACCCATCAAAGTCGGCGTATTGCACTCGCTCACCGGCACGATTGTCATGAGCTCGGCGCCGGTCGTCGACGCCACGCTGATGGCCATCGACGAAGTGAACGCCGCGGGCGGGCTGTTGGGCCGCCAGGTCGAGGCGATCGTTTGCGATGGCAAGTCAGACTGGGACGTCTTTGCCCGAGAAGCGGAGCGGATGATTACCGTCGACGGGGTGTCGGTGATCTTTGGCTGCTGGACGTCCGCGGCGCGCAAAAGCGTGAAGCCCGTGGTCGAGGCCAACGATCACTTGCTCGTTTACCCGCTGCAATACGAAGGGCTCGAAGATTCGCCGAACATTCTGCACGTGGGAGCCGCGCCGAACCAACAGATCATTCCGGCGGTCAAATGGTGCTACGCCTTCCTGGAGAAGCGGCGCTTTTTTCTGGTCGGGTCCGACTACGTCTTTCCGCGCGCAGCCCACGAGATCATCAAAGATCAGTTGAAGACGATGGGCAAGGCCGAAATGGTCGGCGAAGCCTTCTTGCCTTTGGGCGAGACCGAAGTCGAGCGGGTGGTGCAGCAGATCGTAGCGGCCAAACCGGACATCATTCTCAACACGGTCAACGGCGACTCGAACGTGGCGCTGTTCCGAGCGCTGCGCACCGCGGGCCTGCGGCCCGAACAAGTGCCGGTGATGTCGTTCAGTTTGACGTCGCACGAGTTGAGAAGCCTGAGCGCGGCATCCACGACGGGCGACTACGCGGCCTGGAGTTATTTTCCGGCGATCGATCGGCCGGCGAATCACGAGTTTCTCAAAGCGCTCAACTACAATTTCAACGGACAGCGGAAAGCAACCGATCCGATGGTGGCCGCCTACGTGGGAGTCAAGCTTTGGGCGCAGGCCGTCGCCGAGGCAGGGACCGACGACGTGAAGCAAGTGCGCGCGGCGCTCAAGAGTCAACGGCTCGACGGGCCGGCGGGGCTCGAGTGGGTCGATCCGGCCACGATGCACGTCGCCCAAACCGCGCGGATCGGCCGTTTGCAGGCGGATGGCGAGTTCGAGATCATCTGGAGCTCGGTCGCGCCGATCGTACCCAACCCCTTTCCCGAGACGCGGTCGCGCGCCGACTGGGAGCAGTTGCTCGACTCCCTCTACAACGGCTGGGGCGGGCACTGGGCGCCAGAAGACGCGAACTAGGTAGTTTGCGTCAAACCGGCGGGTGACTTGCGCCATGATTGGGCGCATCGGCTACGTTTCGTTGACCGATCGACAGCAGGGAAATCTAGTTTTTCGATGAATTTTAGTTGACAAGTGGCCGGCTGCGGGCGACAAGTACAAGCGAATTCCCATTCTCGGGAAGAAGCCGGGATACGAGCGCGGCAATCGCCGAAAGTCGATACTCAAGCGGTTTTCGCCGCGGAACAGAGCAGCGGTCGAAGCATTGACCAATTCTAGGGGGCGGCCGTCCCCAGGGGTCTCCGCCAGGTTTTTTGGATCAAGGAGCCGCAAGTGAAGTCGTTTCGTGCCTGGTTTTGTTTGGCAGTTTTCCTGCCAGTGTGCGCCCTGTGGTCTGCGTTGCCTGCCTGCGGCGCGATCATCTATCTCGAGGCAAGTATTGACGGTCTCCAAGAAGTGCCGCCCAATGCGTCTCCCGCAACCGGCTACGGGACCATGAACTACGACACTGTCAGCAAGTTGTTGAGTTGGTCGATCGACTACGTAGGGCTGTTGACGCCCGCTTCTGCGGCGCATTTTCATAAGGCCCCCCCGGGAGTTGGCGGTCCGGTAGTCGTCCCCATTCCAGGGGTGTCTGGCACATCGGGTACCGCAATCGGTTCCGCCACTCTGACTGCAGCTCAAGCGACCGACTTGTTGGCCCACCTGTGGTATGTGAACATCCACACGCCGACGTTTCCGGGTGGCGAAATCCGCGGCCAGGTCGTGCCTGAGCCGAGCACGCTGGCGCTGGTGAGCTTGGGAGCAGCGAGCCTGTCGTTCGTCGCGTGGCGGCGACGGCGCAAAGGTCGCTGACCCGCGGCGCGTAGGCTTGTTTGCGCCGCATTGCAGAACCACTTGGGGCTGTCGCGTTTGAGAGATCGAACGCGGCGGCCCTTTTTTTTGAGGGCGCGGACCGAAGCTCCAATCGTATGCACGCTCGGGTGGAAAAAGATCGGTCCTGCTGTGGACGCCATGCCCTATTGATGTTGAGATAGCTGGGTTGCCACGCGGCGGATTTCGATCTGGCACGAAATCGCACGCTGGCTGCTGACAGCGGGCCTGGCCATGAGCGTTGCAGCCGACTTGATAGATTCGAGCGCTGGGGGGTCGCGCGGCGCGGTCTGGCGCAAGTGCGCGCCGCTGGCGTTGTGGTTGCTGTTCTTGGCAGCCCTCGTCGCCAATTGTTGGCCCGTCCTTGACGCGCCCCCCTATATCGAGCAGGCGGCTGGGCTCTGGACCGAGGCCAGCTATCTCGTCGACACCTCGTTCGATTATCGGCGACTGTGGCGCGAAAAGCATGGTGACTTTAACGGCCCCCGCGCCTACATGACGTCGATTGCGCCGACGATCGTGGCCAGACTGATGAAAGCCAACGACGATCCGCGGTTCGCGTTCGTGGCGTATCGCTTGCTCACGTTGGGCCTGGGAGCGCTGACGCTGGTCTGCGTCTATCAGATCGTCGTCGAAACGATCGGGGCCCCGGCCGCGCTCTTGACCAGTCTGGTCGTGGCCACGTGGCCGCTGTTCGGCGTGCAACTGGAGATCCTGGGAATCGAGATCGCGATGCTCGCGCCCGTGATGCTCGGCATATTGTGTGCCGTCAACGACCGATATGCTGCGGCGACCGCGCTGGGGTTATTGGCCGCGACGGTTAAAGTGACCGGCGTTTCGTTCAATCTTGCCCTGGTGGCGTTTGGCCTCTGGCAATTGCTCGTGGTGCGTCGCGAACGAGGGCGTTGGGCGGCATTGTTCGTGGCGAACACGGCAATCGTCCTGGCTGTAGTTGCCGGGAGCTCACTTTCCGGTCAGGCCCGCCCGCTGGCGGGGATGGCCCAGTACGATCGGGAGCTCGCCTGGAATAGCTGCCCGTATTTGATCGTGCTGTCGGGTGTGCTGCTCGCGGCATGCGTCGTCGGCGCCGCGTGGCGATTGTTGGCAAGCGCGCGAAATCGCGGCCACGAATCAGCCGGCGTGCGGAAACGATCCGACGGGCATGACCGGCGCCTGACGGCGATCGAGCTGAGTTGGCTGATGATCGTCGTCAATCTCGGGCTGATCGCGCTGCACCCCTTCGAGGCGCGATATTTTACGATCGTGGTGCCGTTCTGCGCCCTGATTTTAGCGCTCGGGTTGTTTCGAGGTCCGTTGCTGAGATTGGTCGGTTGGGGAGTGATGTGCGGGGCGCTCGCGCTGTGTCTGGCCAATCGAAACGGCGCGCTGTTAAGAGAGCTGCCCGACCGCGAAGCGCGACAATGGGGAACGCTCGAGCGCTCATTCGAGTACCGCGCCGATCAGGTGAAGCTGCAAGAACTCGTGGAGTTCGTCGAGCGGCAATCGCTGCCAGTGCTGGCGACGGGTATTTTCATTAACTACCTGCATCTGCCGCGTCTGGGTTACGTACGGCAAGGCTTTAAGCTGCCAGGATCCTACTATCATTTTGATGGCGTGGACGACAATATTCGTGCCTTGCTGCTTTATCGCCCCGCGACGGTGCTGGTGGTCCTGGACGGACATTTCGCCAGTTTGCCATTTCCGGGCTACGGACCGCCGGCGCCGAAGCCGTATCAATTGATCTACGACGACAAGGGACGACCGCCGCACGTCGTCTACCGGCAACGCTTTGATACTGGACAACCTCCACACCTCTATACGCGACAATACTTCGATGCCTTGTTCTGGAACTTAGAGCGACCGGACGTGTTCGGTTGTATGTTGACGCTCGGCTGGGGCGATCTGGCCGCCGAATGTTTACCGCCGGAACTGGTCGACATCAGGAATCTAAGTCGAGTCAACGAAGCGCTGGAACTGTTGTTGGGCCAGTATCGCCGGCGCGTTGAGTACGTGCTGCAGCGGCATCCCGAGAGCGTCGAAGTGCGGACCATGCTGCGCTTGACTCAGGCCCGCATCGACGAAGTCGCGGCACGGCCCGACCACCGATTTGCTACGCGTTTGCGGCCGCTAACTGCCCAGGAGCGGTATCCCAGCCGGCCGACCGTCCAGCGGATCAGCTTCTTGATGCCGCCCCGGAAAAAGTCGCGTAATCAGCTTCCGTGACACGCCGGCAAATCCGCTGGCGTTCCGGGAGTTCTTGCCTTGAGGGGGGCAGGCCGCTCGGAACATTGAAATCTCGATAGCTGCAGACCGACGAAACCTGTCGGCCGGCGGCGAACAGGGCTACTCGCCGCGCCGCGGGCGGCCGGTTATCTTGCACATTGGCCGACTTCGGGGAATGGCCACACGTGCTCACGCCGCTCATTACCGCCACCGGGTGATCTATGTTTCGTCGCATCGTGCGCATTACTGCCGCTGTCGTGATCGGATTGGCCTTGCTGGCGGGCGCGGCCAGTTTTTGGGTTTACCGGCAGCTCGCGGGTAGCTTGCCACAGCTCGATGGTCAGGCGACGATCGCCGGCGCGAAGGCGCCCGTGCGCATTGAGCGCGATAGCCTCGGCGTGCCGACGATCACCGCCAAGAACCGCGTCGATCTGGCCTTGGCGACGGGTTTCGTCCACGGGCAGGATCGCTTCTTTCAATTGGATTTGTTGCGGCGCACGGCGGCCGGTGAGCTGGCCGAACTGGTCGGCGGTGCACTGGCCGACATCGATCGTGAGCACCGCATCCATCGCTTCCGCTGGCGCGCCAAGCAAGTGGCCGAAGCGCCGCACACCCAGCAGGATCGCGAGTTGCTCGAGGCCTACGCCAAGGGTGTGAATGCCGGGCTGAAGTCGCTGAGGAACAAACCGTTCGAGTACTACGTCTTTCGCGCCGAGCCACGGCCGTGGCAGGTCGAAGATAGCGTGCTGGTGCTGTACGCCATGTACCTCGACCTGCAAGGCAACGATTATGTTGACGAGCGGTTGCTCGGGCTGCTGCACGATCGCTTGCCGGAGCCGCTCTTTGAGTTCTTGACTCCGCTCGGCACGGAGTGGGATGCGCCACTCGAAGGCCTCGCTTTTGAAGTCGCGGCCGTCCCCCCGGCCGACGTCTTTGATTTGCGGACGGTGGCGGCCGCTGCGGGATCGGCGCCTGCCACAGATCAAAACACAGCACCCGCGGCAGCACCGAGCGCAGCACCAAGCACTGCGCCGAGCACCTCACCGGCCGCGGAACCTGCCGTCGAGCCTGGTCTTGAGCCTGCACGCGAACCCGAACCGGTTCTCGATCCCGAGCCGGCCCCCGCGGCCCTGCGCAAGAGCTGGGCGGATCGCCTGGCGGCGGGCTTCGCACGCGTCGATCGCGACGACCAGTGCCGACCGGGGAGCAACAACTGGGCGATGGCCGGCGCGCGCTCGAAACATGGCGGCGCGATCGTCGCCAACGACATGCATCTGGGCATTCGCGTGCCGCACATCTGGTATCGAGCGCGCTTCGTTTGGACCGATGAAGCCGGCACGCAGCGGCAGATCACAGGCGTCACGCTCCCGGGGACGCCAGCGATGGTCGTGGGAAGCAACGGCCACATCGCCTGGGGCTTCACGAACAGCGAGGGAGATTGGTCCGACCTCGTCGTGATCGAGGTCTCGAAAGACAACCCCGACGAGTATCTCACGCCCGACGGCCCGCGGCGCTTCGAGCGGGTGACCGAGAAGATCAAGCTCCGCGGCGGGGCCGAGCAACCGTTTGAAATCGTCTCGACCATTTGGGGGCCGATCGTGGGGCGCGACGCCGAGAATCGCCCGCTGGCCCACCGCTGGGTGGCGCACGAGATCGAAGGCGTGAACCTCGGCTTGTTGCGGATGGAGAGTGTCGAAAATCTCGACGCGGCGCTGGCGATGGCCAATCAGTGTGGCTCGCCGCATCAGAACTTTGTCGTCGGCGATCGCGACGGTCGCATTGCGTGGACGATTCTGGGGCGGATGCCGCGACGCGTCGGTTTCGATGGTCGGCTCCCCGCTTCGTGGGTCGATGGCACGCGCCGCTGGGACGGCTGGCTCGCGCCCGAGGAGTATCCGCGGTTCGTCAATCCGCCCGACGGCCGCATTTGGACGGCGAACGCCCGAGTGGTCGGCGCCGAAAACTTGAAGATCATGGGGGACGGCGGCTACGACTTGGGGGCCCGCGCCCAGCAGATTCGCGACGACCTGGCCGCGCTCGACAAGGCGGACGAAGCCGACATGCTCAAGGTGCAGTTGGACGATCGCGCGGTGTTTCTCCAGCGCTGGCAGAAGCTGCTGATGGAAACGCTGAGCGAAGAGGCGCTGGCCGAGCGGGCGTCGCGTCGCGAGTTTCGCGAGCAGGTCGAGAAGTGGGGCGCGCGGGCGTCGATCGATTCGGTCGGCTACTTGCTGGTGCGCGATTTTCGCCGCGAGGTGCTCCGCCGCGCGATCGACCCGCTGGTGGCCAAGTTGAGAGAGAACGAGCCGAAGCTGAACGTACTGCGGTTAGAACGGATCGAGGGTTCGGTATGGCGGCTTGTGACCGAGCGCCCGCAGCATTTGCTCGATCCGAAGTACAGCGATTGGAACGCGCTGCTGCTGACGGCGGTCGACACCGTTTGCCTGGCGCATACCAACGACGCCCAACCGCTGGCCCAGCGCACCTGGGGGCGCCACAACACCACGCGCATTCAGCATCCGCTCAGCATGGGCGAACCGCGGCTGGGTCTCTGGCTCGACATGCCGGCCGAGCAACTCCCCGGCGACAACGCCGACATGCCGCGGATTCAAACGCCCACTTCGGGGGCGTCGCAGCGCATGGCCGTCTCGCCCGGTCACGAAGAGAGCGGTTACTTGCACATGCCGTGCGGTCAGAGTGGGCATCCGCTGTCCCCCCATTACGACGACGCGCAGCGCGCCTGGTGCGACGGCACGCCGACGCCGTTCTTGCCGGGGCCGACGCTGCACACGCTTGAGTTGGTGCCGGCAGGCTAAAGAACGGCCGAAAAAAACTTCTCCCGATTGCCCTCTCCCCTTGCGGGAGAGGGAAGGGTGAGGGGTCCAAGAGAACTGGAAGTTGTTTTTAGGCCGTTCTTATGGCCCTGAAAGAATCGAATGCCATGAGTCGTCGTCGCCATCAGCAACCACAGAGCCGCTCGCGCTGGCCGTTGGTTGGAGCCTTCGCGCTGGCGCTGGGCATGGTCATCGGGCTGGCGTGGGATTATTCGTCGCGGTTGGCCGGCCGTCCGCCTGCGGATGGTCCGCCCGGTATGGTCTGGATTCCGGCCGGCCAGTTCACCATGGGGAGCGATGACCCCGAATCGCGTGGCGGGGAAGGCCCGCCGCATCCGGTGCGCGTCGACGACTTTTGGATCGACGCCACGGAAGTGACCAACGCCCAGTTCGCCGAGTTTGTCAAAGCGACAAACTACGTGACGACCGCCGAGCGCAAGCCCGATTGGGAAGAGCTGAAAAAGCAAGTTCCGCCCGGCACGCCCAAACCGGCCGACGAGTTGCTCGTGGCCTCGTCGCTGGTGTTTCGCTCGCCGCCGGGGCCGGTCCCATTGGACGACGTTTCGCAATGGTGGGTCTGGATGCCGGCCGCCAATTGGCGACATCCCGAGGGGCCGGAGAGCTCGCTCGAGGGGCGCGAGAATCATCCGGTTGTGCATGTCTCTTGGGATGATGCCGTCGCGTATGCCAAGTGGGCGGGCAAGCGACTGCCGACCGAGGCCGAGTGGGAACGCGCGGCCCGCGGCGGGCTGGAAGGCAAGCCGTACGTGTGGGGAGACGCGCCCGTCTCCGACGAGAAGCCGCAAGCCAACATCTGGCAAGGGCAATTCCCCAACAGCAACACCCAGCGCGATGGCTACGTGCGCACCGCGCCAGTCAAGACATTTCCGCCCAACGGCTTCGGACTCTACGACATGCCGGGCAACGTCTGGGAATGGTGCAGCGATTGGTATCGGCCCGACACGTACGACCGGCAACTGGCCGATGCGAAGGGGGCGCTCATCGCCAACCCGGCGGGGCCGACCGAGAGCTACGATCCTGCCGAGCCCTACGCGCCCAAGCGCGTCCACCGTGGTGGCTCGTATCTGTGCAACGCCGTGTATTGCAGCAGCTATCGGCCTGGCGCGCGGCGCGGCACAACGCCCGACTCGAGTATGGGTCACCTGGGCTTCCGCTGCGTGACAACGCCCGAGCTGTGGAAGCAGCATCAGGCGGAAGCGGCCGCAGCAGCCAAGTAGCGCGATCGTACTAGATCCCCGCGCCGGCGGTGAACTCGAGCTCCACGTCGAGTGGTCGCCGGCTGTTCTCTTCGGCGAACCAGGCCATGTCGTACATCAGCGTCTGTTCGTCGGCACTGGTGGCCAGCACGCGCTGCGTGGCCGCCACGCGAACCATGCACGGCCGGCTGTGGTGAATCAGGTAGCCCCCGTTGAGCGCATTGTGCTCGATCGGCTGCACGCGCCCGCCCGCCGACACGGCGCGGGCCAACAGCGTGTGCGGACCCGCTTCGGCCGTCTCCCAGAGAAACTCCCACAGTGTCCACGAGTAGCGGGCGCTGGGGCCGATCAGTTCGGCCGACAGCCACGAACGCCCGGCATCGGTGCTGACCTCGACGCGCGCGACCGCGTCGTCCCCCGCCCAGGCCACGCCGAAGACGCGATTGGTTCCCACGCCCAGCACATCGCCCGGTCGCGGGCGGATAATCTCCGACTTCACTTCCATCGGCCCGACGATCACGCGCTGCAGCCCGGCGCCGCTGTCGCGCTCGACGGTGTACTTTTTGGATTGAAAGTAGCCGGCGAAGGGACGATCGAGCGCGGCGATCCGCGTGAGCCATTTGACGCTCGCCACGCCGTACCAGCCGGGCACCAGCAACCGCGCCGGCGCGCCGTGATTCGGCTCCAACAGTTCGCCGTTCATGCGCGTGGCGATCAGCGTGTTGGGATCGAGCGCTTTGGCACGCGGCAGGCTGCGGGCGAACGACATCTCATCGGGGTGATCGGCTTCGCTGCCGCGGTCGGCCCCTTCGGCGAGGATTTCGGTGGCGCCCGGTTGCAGCCCGGCTTCTTCGAGCAGAAGCTTCAGCGGCACGCCGGTCCATTCGGCATGGCCGACGGCGCCGGCTCCCCACTGCACGCCGTGTGTGTGCTGTGTGAGAAACGAGCGGCCATTGCCGGCACATTCCATCGTGGCGAAGACCGTGCGCTCGGGCATCGCCAGCAATTGGTCCCAGGTGACATCGAGCGGCCGCGCGACGAGCCCGCCGATCTCCAGCCGCCACGCGGCGCGGTCGATCTGCGGAAGGCCAAAATGATTGCGGACGAAGAACAACCGGTTCGAAGTGACCCAGCTCCGCAACGCTTCGAGCGGCGTTTCACTGTTCTCGGGCTCGGCCGTGACAACGTGTCGCTGTTCGGTCATCGCGCTGCTCGCAGGTTGCCTCGGTGCGAAGGAAAGTCGCCGCAAAGGGACTTGGTCTGGCCGTTAAATGCCAGCCGCGTCGCTGAACTCCAGCAGCATGGCTTCCTGACCGCGGACGTTATCGGTCAGCGAGTAGGTGCCCATGTAGCGCAGCGGCGGTGAGTAAACGTGCAGCGTGACCAGATCGGCGGCGCCGGCTTGCAAATTCGAGACCTGGTGCAAGTCGAGATCTTCGCTGGCGACAATCTGCCCGGCGGCAAACTCGCGCGTGACCGTAGGGACGACCAGCCCGTTGTCGGAGAACTTGAATTGGGTTTCCGTCATGGTGCCGCGGACCACGCGGAGGCCGCAGCTCGAACCAATGTGGTCGTGGATCGGCGAACGCTGACCGTTGAGCCAGCAAAGTGCCAGCAGGTTAAACCACGGTCCCGCGGCGATCAGATTGCGGGCGTAATTGAGCGGCGTGAACTGAATGAACTCCTGCAGCTCGTCGCAATCGACCGACAGCTCGGCCAGCCGTGCGACCAGCTCATCGAGCGGCGCACGCGCTTCGAGGCGGTCGAGGTACTCAACCAGGGGTGCAAGGCAAGTGGCCATCGCCGGCAATCTCCAGTGCGGGTCGGCACGCGACAATCAATATTACGCCAACCGCGGGCGTCGGGTCCACGAATGCGCAGACAGTTCTTCGGTATTCAGTTCTTCGGTATTCAGTTTGGGCACGGAAGGCTGCTAGCGAGCCGGTAAGGGTCGAGACCCCGGGCGGTGTTACGTCCGCGACTCGGGCCGTACAATGTCTCGGCACACTGGCATCGGACGCCGTCCAGGGCACGGCTCAAGAGGAATCTCGCGTGAAGCAAATGCTCTCGGCCGACCAACTGCGCGAAGGGGTGACGCGCATGGCCGGCCACATCAATCAGCACTATGGCAGCCGGCCGCTGACCATCGTCGGCGTGCTGACTGGCAGCATCGTGCTGTTGGCCGACTTGATTCGCCAGCTCGAAATGCCGCTGCGGATCACGCTCGTGCAAGCCCGCAGCTACCGCGGCCGCGCGACCGCGCCCGGCGCGCTCTACGTCGATGCCGGCTCGCTGGTCGACTTACGCGGGCATGACGTGCTGATCGTCGACGACATTTACGACACGGGGCGGACGCTCGAAGAGTTGATCTCGCTCGTCGATGCCACGAACCCGGCTGCGGTGCGCGTGGCCGTGCTGCTGCGCAAGCTGGGGCGGCAGCAGATCGCGCTCGAGCCCGACTGGGTCGGCTTCGACATCCCCGACGAGTTCGTGGTCGGCTACGGGCTCGACTACGACGACTTGTATCGCAATCTCCCCTATTTGGCGGCGCTCGAACCGAGTGACCTGGCCCCCGCGGCCACGTCGGAGCCACGGGAGTGAGTCGCTTGCGCGTGGTGCTGGTGACGCGCCGCTTCTGGCCGCTGGTCGGCGGGGCCGAGCGCGTGATGTCGAACCTGGCAGGGTCGCTGGCCGAAGCCGGATCGGCGGTCACGCTGTTGACCGCGCGGTGGGATCGCACCTGGCCGGCCGAAGTCATTCACGGCGGCGTGCGCGTCGTGCGGATCGAGCAACCGGCGCTGCGCGGTTGGGGAACGCTGCGCTACATGCAGCGCCTGGGGCGCTGGCTCGTGGAGCATCGCGCGGAGTTCGATCTGGTGTACGTCTCGATGCTCAAGCACGATGCGTACGCGGCGCTGGGGGCCGGTGAGCGCGCAGGCTTTCCGGTAGTGCTGCGTGCTGAAGGGGCCGGCGACACCGGGGACATCGCCTGGCAGCGCAGCGGGCGCTGCGGCCGACGAATTGCCGCACGCTGCCGCGAGGCCGATGCCTTGGTCGCGCCGAGCCGCGCGATTCACGCCGAGTTGTTGGCGGCCGGCTACGCGCCGGCGCGCGTCGAGCTGATACCTAACGCCGTGTCGCTCGTGCCGGCGCGCGAATCGGCCGCGCGCTCCGAAGCCCGCACGGCGCTTGCCGAAGCGCATCCGCTGTTGAACGTGCCGGCGGGCGCCCCCTTGGCCGTGTACACTGGGCGGTTGCACGCCGCCAAAGGTTTGACGCACCTGGTTGCGGCCTGGCCTGCGATCGTGCGGCACTGGCCGGCAGCCCAGTTGTGGATTGTTGGCGACGGACCGCAGCGGCGCGAGTTGGCGCGAGAGATCGACGCACTCGATCTTTCTGGTAACGTCGTGCTCTGTGGAGCGTTTGACAGCGTCGACGATTTTTTGACGGCGGCCGATTGTTTCGTGTTGCCGTCGTTGGAAGAGGGAATGTCGTTGGCGCTGTTGGAAGCGATGTCGGCCGGCTTGCCCGTGGTGGCCACCGATATCGAGGGGAACCGCCAGCTTGTGCGGCACGAGCGCCAGGGGCTGCTCGTGCCGGCGGGGGATGCGCGGGCGCTGGCCGCCGCGATCGGTCGCGTGCTGGCCGAGCCGGCCACAGCATCTGCGCTAGGCACCGCGGCCCGCGATCGCGTGGCGGCCGAGTTTGCGATCGGCCCGTGGGTGGCCCGGCATCTGGAGTTGTTTGAGCGCGTGCTTGCCGCGCACGGGGGCGGTACAGCAGGATGATCGATCGGCCATTACTTTCTTTGGTACAGAATTCGAGACAACGTGGGGTGTCACTGCTAGCTTGCCTAGCAGTGCTTCGTCAACCGCGGCACTGCTGGACAAGCCAGCAGTGGCACCCGGCCCCAGGCTTGAATCGATCTCGTGTTCAATTCAATTGACGGATCAAAACGCCACGTGAAGAAGCGCATCCTGCACATTATTCCGACCTTGGAGCGCGGCGGCGCCGAGAAGCAGCTCGCGCTCTTGGCGCGCGGGCTGCCGCGCGACGAGTTCGACGTGTACGTTTGCGCGCTGACGCGCGGCGGACCGCTCGAAAGCGACCTGCGCGCGGCCGGCATTCCCGTCACGGTGATCGGCAAGCGCTGGAAGTTCGATCCCCGGGCGTACCGGCAACTCGAGCAATTCATCCGACAGTTGCAGCCGCAGCTCGTGCAGACCTGGCTGTTCGCGGCCAATAGTTATGGGCGATTGGCCGCTCGGCGCGCCGGCGTGCCGTGCATCGTGGCCAGCGAGCGCTGCGTCGATCGCTGGAAGGTGTGGCACGAGCTGGCGATCGACCGCTGGCTGGCGCGCGGCACCGCGCGACTTGTCGTCAACTCGACTGGCGTGAGCGACTTTTACGCCCAACACGGCCTGCCGAACGAAAAGTTTGTCGTCATCCCGAATGGGGTCGAGCCACCTCCGGCCAGCAACGTCACTCGCCAGGCACTATTAGCCGAACTGGGCTTGCCGGCCGGCTCGCGCTTGATTGGAGCGGTGGGCCGCTTGTGGCCGCAGAAGCGCGTCAAGGATCTGATCTGGGCGTCCGACCTGCTGAAAGTGATTCGCGACGACGTACACGTGCTGATTATTGGTGACGGGCCGCAGCGACAACGCTTGGAGCGCTATCGTGAGGTCGTGCGCATCACCGATCGCGTTCATTTTCTCGGCGCGCGAAACGATGTGCCGCGTTTGATGCCCCACTTCGATCTGTTGTGGCTGGCGAGCAGCTTCGAGGGGCTGCCGAATTCCATTCTTGAAGCGATGGCGGCCGGCGTGCCGGTCGTGGCGTCTGACATCCCGGGCAATCGTGATCTCGTCGTGCCGGGAGAGACCGGCTATCTCGTGCCATTGGGCGACCGGGCGGCCCTGGCCACCCGCGCCAATGAGCTGCTGGATAATCCCGAGCGTGCCCGGGCGATGGGCGAGGCAGGTCGCCGCCGGGCGCTCGACGAGTTCAGCGTGCCGCGGATGATCGAGCGATTCGTGGCACTATATCGCGAGCTGCTGGCATAGATGCATTGAGATTTGCCACTTGTGGCCCCGTGCCTTAGCATCGTCAGTAGCGATGCTAAGGCAGGTATTTGGCGGTCGTCGATCGCACCGCCCTAACCTCGCCAAATTTGTCGCCAGGCCACGAATCGCCACTTGCGCGGAGGTCACACGGCGATGTGTTTCAACTCTTCTCGGTTGCGATTGAGTTTTTGTCGGCAAGGGGCGTTGACCTTGTCGCTCGTCTCGCTGGCCGCGCTGGCCGGTTGCGGTGGATCGAGCGAGACGGAAGCGCCCCCGGCCGAACTTGCCGCTGCGCCCGCGCCAGCTCCCGTGCCGCCGCCGGCGCCCGTTGCCGCGCAGCCGGAGCCTCCTCCAGCGCCTGAGCCGGCTTACACGCCGCCACCTCCTCCGCCGCCGAAGATCGAGCGGCCGGCCGACGTCGCGCAGTGGACGCCCGAGGATTACCGCACGGCCAAGGCGGAAGACGACTACCGCATGCTCGACGCGGTGAACAAGCTCGCGGCCGCCAAGGTCGGCGATGAAGAAACCGCTAAGCTGTTTGTCGAGTTGATTCGTTACGAGACCGCTCCGCCTCCTGCGCCCGAGCCAGCGGCCGCGCCAGCCG
>Ga0163152_10001924_pt1 | contig 31360 bp, 27 predicted proteins | sample OliLakLV19MP8IB2_FD_148635 | JGI IMG/M metagenome (GOLD analysis project Ga0163152, IMG submission 148635) | Freshwater microbial mat bacterial communities from Lake Vanda, McMurdo Dry Valleys, Antarctica - Oligotrophic Lake LV.19.MP8.IB-2 | ecosystem: Environmental > Aquatic > Freshwater >...
CACCGGTCAGGACTCTCACCTGAAGGATGCCATTCTGAGTTTCAGCTACTCCATCATTCGCCTCCTCTCAGACCAGCAGGGCCTGGTCGCACCCCACGTAGGCAGTCGCAACCTGCTCGGCGCACATCGGAAATTGGAATGCGCGGACCTGACGACCTCCGCCGCGTGAGTTTTTTGAGGCCTCGTTTGCTTCTACAGTCTGAAGTAGAAGTAGCCCGTGCCAACTTTCGCGACGCCCGAAAGAAATCGTTAGCCGCAGATTTCATCGCCGCGCATCGAGAGTTGGCATGCGGTACCTCTGCAGTAGAGGTCACAACTGTTACCACCCAACCTGTCGCGCCACGTGTTCGTGGCAACGGCCCCATCGACACCCTTCCTCAACCCGCCGCAGTTCGCACGTGCTCGACGGTTTACCGCCCGCGGCCAGGCGGTGAGCGTAAGCGAGGGCCGCTGACGCGGATTCCCAGGGTCCGCGCATTCAAGACAGCGTCGGACCTCCCACAGCCCTTCGACTCGCTTCGCTCGCTCAGGGTGAAGTCGTTGTCTCAAGATCGCTCACGGCCCCGCGGTCGGCGTCGTCATCGGAGTCGGCTCCGGCGCCGCGCACCCGTCGTCCGGCGTGCCGTCGCAGTCGTCGTCCACCGCATCGCCGCAGATTTCTTCCGCGCCCGGATGCACGAACGGGTTCGAGTCGGCGCAGTCACGGCACCAGCGGTAGCCGTCGCTGTCCGCGTCCATGCTGGGCAAGGGATCCCGCTCGCAGGCGATCCACTCGTTCAGGAACGCGCGGCGCTGACGGATGCGCGTCTTCAGCGAGGTGTAGGGCGCCTCGCCGAAGGTGAGGAAGGGATCCGCGTGAGCCTCGTCCTTCACCTGGGCCCAGAACGTGTCGATTCGAAGTGCGAAGAGGTCGGGATCGTACGTGGCGATCGTCGTCTCGAGTGCGTCGAAATATTTCGCACGCCAGGTCTCGTCGTCGAGGAGCCAGTTCGCCGGTTCGGCGCGCGCCGGGAACGGATCGAGGTCGATGGTCGAGCTCATCGGCACCGCGTCGTCCTGGTCCGCGGGCACGAACACGAACCCGCGATCGGGATCGTTGTAGAGGAAATAGTTCCAGCCTTTCAGCCAGAAGTTGTCGCGCGCCGGCGAGACCGCCTCCGCGCTCCATTCGGAGAGCGCCTGGTCGAGGTCGGCGACAGCGTCGAGCTCCGCCGGCGAGTCCGCCGCCCAGAACGCGTTGATGTCCGAGCGATCGGGATCGCTTTCATTGGTCTTCTTCTCCCAGCCGGTTTTGTAGAGGTTGCCGTCCGGGTCCGGAAAATTTCGTTCGAGAAACTCGCGGTCGATGTGCTCGAGGTTCGAGAAGAGCCCGTAGTACTCGCCGTTCACGACGAGGCGCGCGCTGTTCGCGCATTGCGCGGGCAGCTTCAGGTCTTCACGCATCCACGTGAGGATGGCGCGCTCCTCCACCATCTTGCAGCCCTTGCCTCCGTGGTCGAGGTCGATGCGCCGCACACCGTGGAAGCGGCTGCCGGAGTCCACGCGATGGAACGCGATCGTGATCTGGGCCTTGGTGCCGCAGCGCGAGTTGTTGCCGCGATTCCGGATCATCACGTCGGTGCGTGTCTCGCCGCCGTACCGGAACGTGAACGGTCCGTACCAGTTCTCGATTTTCTGGAGGTATTCCGCCTTCATCGTTTCCCATGTCTCCGGCGGGAGCTCGATCTCGAACGTCGGCAGCGCGGCGGGATCGTAGAGATCGCCGCACGCGCGCGGGAACGACAGCGGCGTCGGTAACGGCAGCGCGGTCCCCGTGGGCGCCGGCGTCGAAGGCGCGCTCGACGGGACCGGGAGCGGATCGGCGGGAATCCCGGCAGACGTCGCGCTGCGCGAATCCCCGTTTTTGCACGACGCCAGCACCGGGAGGACGCAGAGGAAGCCGATCACGAATCGCATGGCGGATGAATAGGAAGCGAACCCGCGGCGGCAACCCGAAACGAAATCGGACGAGCCGCCTTGTCGTCGGGTCCGCAGTGGACACCGTGATCGCAGCCAATGATCTCCTCGACCTCGAATCCGACAACCGAAGCCTTCCTGTGCCGGGTCGAATGTGGCCACGAGCGCAAGTTCGTCGCGACGGCTTCGTGCGCTTCCCGCCTTCTCGACCGACTCGCCCGGCGCACGAAACACGAGACGCCAGACCCCACTCGTCCGGTCACCTACAACCGCACCACCTACCTCGACACGGCCGAGCAAACGTTTCTCCGCTCACCCGAAACAGGGCTCGCGCGGAAGCTGCGCATCCGCGAGTACGCATCCGCGCCCGTCGAAGGCGTCACGCCGACGCTTTCCCCTGGCTGCTTTCTCGAGCTCAAGGAAAGTCGCGAGGGGATGCGCGCAAAGACCCGCCTCCGGACCGACCCGCTCTCGCTCGCGAGGATCCTTGCCGGTGAAGTGATCGGAAGAACGCTTGTCGATCCGTTCGGCGCGTTCGATACGTTGCTCGAGGTCGTTCAGCGATACCGGCCCGCGCCCGCGGTGACGAGCTGGTATCGACGGATGACGGTCGTCGACGAGGAACGCGGTCTTCGCGTCACCGTCGACTCGGGCATCTGCTTCACGCAACCCGTGGCTCCCGGCACCGTCCCGGCGTCCGCGTTTCCTGACCGCGCCTTCGGTCAGATCCCGTTCTCCGTCGTGGAAGTAAAGAGCCCCCAGGAGATGCCGCGCTGGCTTTCCGAGGAGCTCGCGTCGCTGACCGAGGTGCGGGGCTTCTCCAAGTTCGAGCAGGGCATGGCGCACTTTCGGAGAGAGGCGTCGTGACGCCGGCCGGGTTCGCCGCCGCCGTCTACTTCGCCGTGGCGGGAGCGACCGTCGCGCCGACGCGCGACGAGCCCGCGCCGCCCATCGCGGCGCCGGAGACGCCCGCGCCTCCTGCACCCGACGCGGGCGCGCGCACGGAGAAGCCAAAGGAGACGTCGCCGTTCGACGTCACCGGCCGCGTCGTCGCGCGCGAAACCTTCGGGCCTGCCGGTCTCCGAGAGGGCCCCAGCGATCCGTGGACCGGCCGATTCTCGCTCGCCAACGCACGACTCGGAGCGAAGTACCGCATGGACGATGTGTTCGTCGAGGTGGAGGCCGAGCTGGAAGGGAAGCCGCGACTCCGCGACGCGTACGTGCGTCTCGACACCGGTTACGGAACCGCGCTGCGCGCCGGGCAGTTCAAGTCGCCCTTCGCCGCGATCGCCATGGAGTCGACGTGGACGCTTCCGACGATCGAGCGCGGCCGAATCGACGACCTCCTCGTCGACCGCCTCCAGGTGGGCGGGAGGCGGCCGGGCGCTCAGGTCGAGTGGTCCGGGGGTGGCGATGCGCGCCCGCGCGTCGAAATCGGCATGTGGCAAGGCACCGACCAGGACGGGAATCCGCGCGAGGACGAAAGCGCGGAGGTGCTCGGCGAGACCGCGGGCGCGCGCGTCTCGATGCGGCCTGGGCCGCTCGAGCTCGGACTGTCGGGCGCGTGGCGCGTGGCGCAGCCCGCCCCCGAAGTTGGTTTCGAGAGATTCTGGGCGACGGGCGCCGACCTGATGATCGAGACCGACTGGCGCCTCCGTGCGTGGATCGAGGCTGGCGCAGGGTCTTCCTGGGCCGACGAGAGTCCCGCGGACGGCGAGCACGCGATCTTCGGATACGGCCGGTCGGTAGCGGCCTGGCGGCTCGGCGGCGAATCGCGCGGGGACCCGTATGTCGAGGCTTTCGGCGCGACCGGGGCGCTCGATCCCGACGTCGGCGTGGTCGAGGACCTCGTCATTGAAAACGCCGTCGGGCTCAACGCCGGGCGCTGGAAGCGCTGGCGAGCCCAGGTCCAGCTGGAGAGCTCGCGCGCTTCTCGCAACACACCCGCTTCACTCCTCGGCGAAACGGCCGGAGAGAGCCGCGCCGTGCTCGTGCAAATCGGCGTGAGCATCTGACGAGGAACCGAATGTTCATCGTGTTCGAAGGCATCGACGGCAGTGGCAAGACCACGCTCTCCAACCGGCTCGCGCGCACCCTCGCCGGCAGCGGGCTTCGCGTCGAGCACGTGCGCGAGGAGGGCCGCTACGCGTCGCGCATCGCACAGTCGCTTCGCGAGCTCGGGCGCGATGCCCGCAACCTTGCGCTCGTTCCCCAGGCGGAGCTGCTGCTGCTCGCGGCGCGCGAAGCGCAGCTCTTCGAAGAGGTCACGCGTCCGGCGCTCGCACGCGCCGACGTGGTGATCGCCGATCGTTTCTTCTACACGGCGGAGGTCCTCGCGGCGTGCGGGCGCGGCCTCGATGGCGGGCGCGTCCGCCAGCTCGTACAGGCAGCGGCGGGTGGCGTGCAGCCGGACCTCGTGTTTCTCGTCGACGTCGATCCGCACATCGCGCGTGCGCGCCGCCGGGTTTCGAAGATCGTCTCGAAGTCCGCCTCGACGGCGGGCCCCTCGCGAAAGAACCTCGCGGGTGCGGGCCTGCAGCGCCGGCTTCGCGAGGGCTACCTCGCACTCGCCGCGGAGGATCCGTCTCGCTGGATGGTTCTCGGCAACTCGGACGGATCTCTCGACGAGATTGGCGAGGAGCTGGTCGCGTGGACGCGCATCGCGGCTCACCTGGGAGCGGACGCCGCCATCCGCGCCTTTGCCGCGACGGCGTCCGCGAAGGCACCACGGCCGCGTTCTGCGGCCACACAGGGGCTGGGTAATGCTGCCACACGGTTTCTCCGCTGGGTCGACTCGCGCGCCGCGACGGAGCCTGCCGTCGCCGCGCACTTCCTCGGCGGACTCGCCGGACCGGGTGTCGACGAGCGCCGCCTCGCGCTGGCGAGGCACGCACCGGAAGTGACCGCGGAAGGACTCGCCGGGCTCACCGATCCGGTCTCGTGGGAGCTGCGGGAAACACTGACGGCGGTTGCACCGCGTCACGTCGCCCGCTCGCTGCGCGGCCAGGCGTCGCGGGGCGAACTGGCCGCGCGATTCCGGGAGCGTCTCGCGCCCGTCGTCCCGTCGGCGGTCGCCGACTCGCTCACGCACTCGTTCGACGACGCCTCGTGGCGTCTCCGCGAGCTCCTTTACGACGCGGTGCCTGCGAACGTCGTGGCGTCGCTCGCCAGGTGCGACGACGAGCGAGCCTGGTCGTGGCGCGATGCGCTCCGCGGCTCGTCGACGCCGACGCCGGACATCTGGAACGCGCTGTGTGATTCCGTCGAGGGCCTCGACGGCGAGCGCGCGTGGAAGCTCCGGCGTGAGGCGTTCGCCGAGTGTCCCGTCGCGGCGCTCGCTTCGCTGCAGGGCGTCTTCTCCGACGCCGCGTGGGAGTGGCGCGAGCGATGGGCGGCGAAGGCGCCGCGCATCGTCATGCGTACCCTCCAGGGATCCGTCGATCCTCGTGCGTGGGCGCTACGCGCCGCGCTCGCGCCCCTCTGCAAGGAGGCGATCGACTCGCTGTCGGGACTCGACGTCGAGCCCGCATGGGCGCTTCGTCACTCGATGGCCGATCGCTGGCCGTCCACCGTGGTGAAGAGCCTGGGCGAGACGCTCGCCTCGACGTCCCGCGGGCGCGACCTCCTCGATCGCCAGCTCGCGAGACACGGCGACGACCTCTCACTCTTGAAGCACGTCACATCCCTGTCGCTCGCCACTGCCGCCACCATGACGGACACGGCGACAGCCGCCTCGTAGGAGATCTCCATGCTGCCGTTCAGTCCGATCGCCGGTGACACCCCTCTCATCTCCGCCGAGATTTCCATCGAGGTGATGTTGTTCCGCCTCGTCCTCGCCGCGATTCTCGCCGCGTCGATTTCCTATCGCCCGTGGCGGCTCCTGATGAAAAACACCGCGCGCGTCGCGTGCGACACCGCGCAAGCGCAGGTGATCATCGCCGTCGCCGGCGCCATCATGGTGATCATCATCGGCGACAGTGTCGCTCGCGCGTTCGGACTCGTCGGACTCGGCGCGTTCATCCGCTTCCGCTCCGGCATCAAGGATCCGCGCGATGCCGCCGTCATGTTCGTGATGATCGGCGTCGGCATGGCGGTGGGCCTCGGCCTCTACGAGATCGCGCTCGTCGTCGCGTTCTTCATCTCCGTCGTGGTCGCGACGCTCGACGTCGTGGACCACAACCCCGCGCGGAAGATCCGCGTCGGCATCGACCTCGCGCAGGGTTCCTACCTCTTCGAGCCCATCCGCCCCGTGTTCCCCGGCGCGCGCGTGATCGAAGCCCCGAACGGGCCCGGCGGCGCCGGCCGCCTCGTTCTGGAGATCGACGCGCACGAGACGATCGATGCCGCATCCATTCTCGTCGCACTCGAGCGCCACGGCATCCCCGGCGTGCGCGGCGTCGCCCTCGTCGACGATTGATTCCTTAGGAGAAAGCCATGAGCCTTCGTCTTTCGATCCTCGCCCTCGGTATCGCGACCTCTCTTCTCTCCGGCTGCGGGACGGAGGACCCCGGCGCAGAGGCGACCCCCACGGCCACGCCCGCCGCAACCCCGACACCGGGTCCCGAAGACTCCGAACGCCTCCTCCCGATGGCGATCGGCGCCACGTGGACGTATCTCGTCATCGACCTCGTGTCGGGTGTCGAGTCGTCGAAGTCGCGCACGGTCGAGGCCTACGAGGACGTCGGCGATCGCAAGGCGGGCATCGCGGGGTATCGCCTGCGCGTGGAGAACGCGAACGGACACAGCCTGAGCTGGTTCGAGGACCTGGGGGCGGGTGTGGGCGTCGTCCGGCACCGCGAGCAATCGTTCGACGGCGCTGGCCTGCTCGAGAAAGACGAGTTCTACGACGCTCACAAGCTGCGCGTGGACGAGACCGATCCGCACCGCGTTCCCGGAGCTTCGTGGACCGAGGTGTATACCGAAACCGTCGTGAAGCCGGGCGAGCCGGAAAGCACCGAGGAGGAGACCCGGAACTGGACGGTCGAGTCGCTCGAGAGCGTCACGGTGCCAGCGGGGACCTTCGATGCGCTCCGCGTTCGGCGCGTGAGCCCGGCCGGTGGTTCGGACAAGACCGCGTGGTTCGTCGAAGGCGTCGGCGCGGTTCGGGAATACGAGCTGGGCAAGGACGACGTGCAGCTGAGCGCGTGGTCGCTTCCCGCCGCGGAGTGAAGCGGCCCGCAGCGGAACGCTCGTCAGTCCTTCTTCTTCGAAATGCGGGTGCGTTCGATCGTCCGCTCGACCATCGTCTGCGCGCCCGAACCGAATACGATCACCTTGTCGCCGAGCTTCGCGCCCGTCGTGCGGGCGGCGCTGCCGTCGCGCACCGCGACCTCCAGCAGGCCCGAACTGCCGACGACCGCGAGAAAACGGCCCGCGGGGACCGAGCGATACGTGACGTGTGGGCACTCCTTCACCTCGATGCCCGAGACCCACAGCCGAAAGCGCGCGGGCAGCGAGTCCGCGGTGAAGCTCGTGATGAGGTTTCCATACACGTCGATGTGCACGACCTCGCCGACGAGGTCGTCGCCGTCCTGCCGCGACGACGGGAGCGAGAACGGCCGTTCCGGATCCGAGATCGCGGGACCCAGTTTCTCGAGCGCGACCCCCTTCACGAAATGACCGGCGACCGGCGCGAAGATGTCTCGGCCGTGGAACGTCGCCGTCGGATTCGCGCTGCGCCAATACGAGGGGGCTGAAAGAGCGACGCCCGAGTCGAGCCCTCCGAGGCGATCGAGCGCCAGCATCAAGAGCCCATTGTCGGGACCGACGAGAACGTCGCGGCGCTTCGTGCGGAGCGCGAGCGCACGGCGCCCCGTTCCGACGCCGGGATCGACGACCGCCACGTGGATCGTACCCGCAGGAAACGCGTCGACCGCCGCCCACAACTGGAACGCGCCCATGCGGATGTCCTGCGGCGCGACGTGGTGCGTCAGATCCACGGCGACCGCGCCTGGCGCGACCGAGAGCAGCGCGCCCTTCATCTGCGCCGAGAAGGTGTCCTTCGAACCGAAGTCGCTGAGGAAGGTGACGATCACGATGGCATCGTCCGGCGACCGCCCTCGCGGCGCAAGAGGCGGTATCCTCTCGGACGTGAAGCGTTGCCTCATCATCTCGGCAGGCGTCGGCGGCGGGCATGTCCGCGCGGCGGACGCGCTCGTGAAATGGTTCACGCGGCTCCACCCGGAAGTCGTGGTCAGGCACGTCGATGCGCTCGACTACGTCACCGAGGCGATGCGCATCGCCTACGTCGTCCCGTATCTGGAGATGGTGAGCCGGGTCCCCGAAGTCTGGGGCTACATCTACAAGCGCAGCGTCGACAAGAAGATCCACTCCAAGACGAACAAGATCCGCTCGATTGCCACGAAGATGCAGGCGGCCGCGCTTCGTTCGCTCATCGAGGAGTTCCGTCCCGACCACATCATCGCGACACACTTCCTTCCGCTCGACGTCTTGACCACGAAGGGCGGCAAGCGCCTCTGGCCGACGCCGGTATCGACGGTGATCACCGACTACGGCGTGCACTCGTTCTGGCTGCGGGGCTGGGTCGATCGCTACTTCGTCGCGAACGAGGAGTGCGCCGCCGCGATGGTGGCCCGCGGTTTCGACGAGGCGAAGGTGCAGATCACCGGACTCCCGATCGATCCCGCATTCGCCGACGCAGCGGCCGCAAACGACCTGCAGGACAGCTTGTCGACCGACGAAGGCGCCGCGCGACCGCAAGGTGTCCCCTCGGGGACCGCGGGCGCGGGTGGGCGCCGCCTCAACGTGCTGCTCATGGGCGGCGGCTTCGGCATGGGCCACATGGTCGCGGCTGCGAAACGCATCCTCGGGTGGAAGGACGAGGATCCACACGTGCGCGGGCGACGTGTGCGCCTCGTCGCCGTCGCGGGAAAAAACGAAGAGACATACCGCGAACTGATGAACCTGCGCGTGCCGTTCGAGGCGGAGCTCGAGGTGAAGGGCTTCATCACCGACGTGCACACCGAGATGGCGCGGGCCGATGTGCTTGTGAGCAAAGCGGGCGGCCTCACGGTCACCGAGGCGCTCACGGTCGGCCTCCCGATGTTCCTGCTCGATCCGATTCCCGGCCAGGAAGAGCACAACGCGGACTACCTCCTCGAGGAGGGCGCCGCGAAAGCGGTCGGCTCGCTCGAATCGCTGGAGTTCAAGCTCGACCGCGCACTCAAGGATCCGGTCTGGGTCGCGAAGATGCGCTCCCGCGCCCGCGCGATCCGCCGTCCGAGCGCCGGCAAGGACGTCGTCGAGGCCGTCGTGAAGATGTGCGAGGTCGCGCCGACCGCCGTCGGCGCCGGCGGTGGCGGTCCGGTCGGCATCACGGCCATCGCGAAGGTCTCGCCGAAAGCGGGCGGCACGTGAGCACGCTCGCCGAGCGCCTCACCAAGCTCTTCCGTGACGCGGTCGACCTCTGCGATACCGAGCGCCTCACGGGCGCGTCGCTCGTGCGCGACGGCGAGATGCTCGAAGTGTATCGCCACGAATACGTCACCGCGCAGGCTGCCGGAGGCGACGCGACGCCGCGACTTTCCGCGAAGGGGACCGCGCTCGGCATCTCGCTGCAGGGTGGACGCGTCGCCGTGATCGCCGTCGGCAAAGCGGCGCCCGGCCAGGCACGTGCGATGTACGCCGCGCTCTCCGATCGCATCGACAAGGGGCTGCTCGTCGTCCCCGAAGACATGGACGCGGGCGCCGTGCCGCCGGGCTTCGAGCTCGTGCGCGCGACACATCCCCTTCCCGGCGCGGGCTCGGTCGAAGCCGCGCGCAAGGCGCTCGCGCTCGCCGCGTCCCTGACGAAGGAGGACATGCTCCTGTGCGGGATCTCCGGCGGCACGAGCGCGCTGCTCGCGCTACCCGCCGAGGGGCTCTCGCTCTCCGACAAGGAGCTGACCACGCGCATGCTGCTGCGCAGCGGCGCCGTCATCGGCGAGATCAACACCGTGCGCAAGCACCTCTCGCGCGTGAAGGGCGGGCAGCTCGCGGCGGCGACGCGCGCAAGCGTGCTCGGCCTCCTCTTGTCGGATGTCGCCGGCGATCCACCCGACGTCATCGGCAGTGGCCCGGTCACGCCGGATCCGACGACGTTCGCCGAAGCGCTCAAGGTGCTCGGCAAATATTCGCTCGCGGAGAAAGTGCCGAGCGGAATCCTCGCGCACCTGCTCGCGGGCACGAAGGGCCAGGTCCCGGAGACGCCGAAAGGGGACGCGCTCGGCGAGCGCTGCCGCACGGTCGTCGTCGCAGGGCCGGAGCACCTGCGCAGCGCGACGGTCGCTCTCGCGGCGCAGGCGGGGTTCGCCGGCGCGGGCACGGAGCCGCCGTCGTCGGGGCAGGAAGTCGAAGCGCTCGCGAAGGGGCTCGGCGGTCTCGCGAGAGCCGCGCGTGAGCGGCAGGACAAACGTGCGACGGGCAAGCAGGCGAAGCCGCAGATCTTCGTGTACGTGCGCGAGCCGTCCGTCGTCGTCACGGGCGATGGCGTCGGTGGCCGCAACGGCCACCTCGCGCTGCTCGTCGCGAAGGAGATCGCGGGGATCCCGGGTGTGTCGTTCCTCGCGGCGGGCAGCGACGGCGTCGACGGCGACACCAAGTCCGCGGGCGCCGCCATCACCGGCGAGTCGTGGGCCGCCGCGCTCGCGAAGGGCCTCGATCCCGAAGGACGCCTCGCGCGCTTCGACAGCGGCATGGTGCACGCGGGTCTCGGCACGGCGATCGTCACCGGCCGCACCGGCGTCAACTTCATGGATTTGCACTTGCTCGCGGTGGAGTGATGCGCGTCCTCTTACTTGGCGGCACCCGCTTCATCGGCGCCGCGCTCACGCGGCGACTGCTCATCGAGGGACACGAGGTGCACCTCGTCACGCGCACCGCCGGGCACGCGGCGTTCGCACCCGCCGCGATCGTCCATGCGGGCGATCGCCGCGATCCCGCCACGCTCGCGTCGGCGACCGGCACGTTCGACGTGGTCTACGACTTCCTCGGATTCGACGCGCACGATGCCCGCGTCGCGATCGCGGCGCTCGCCGGCCGCTGTTCCCGCTTCGTCTTCCTCTCGACGGGCTCGGTGTATTGGGTCGCTTCCGTTCGCAACTGCCCCTGGGTCGAAACCGACGGCACGCTGCCGCTGCGCGATCGCGCCGAGTGCGACCACGCCGAGTTCGACTACGGAATCGCGAAGCGCGAGTGCGAGCAGGCCTATCGCGACGCCGCCGCGAAGGACGGCTTCCCCGCGATCGTCGTGCGCGCGCCCGTGGTCTCCGGCCCCGGCGATCACATGAAGCGCGATCTCTACTGGGTGCATCGCCTTCTGCAGGGAAAGCCGCTGATCCTTCCCGACGGCGGCCACAACGTCTTCAGCCACGTCTATGTCGACGACCTCGTGGGCGTGCTCCTGCGCCTCGCGACCGCGGACGCCGAGCCTGGCGAGGCGTTCAACGCAGCCGATCGCGTCTTCACGACGCTGCGCGAGTATGTCGGCCGTCTCGCCGCGATCGTGAATCGCGAGCCGCGTTTCGCCGTCGTGCCGCGCGCCGCAATCGCCGCCGCCGGTCTCGACGAACGTTCGTTCTACTTCGCCGACACGTCGAGCCACGTCCTCGACAACCGCAAAGCGGAGTCGCGTCTCGCCATGTCATTCCTCACGCCCGACCACTGGATGCCGCCGACCGTCGAGTGGTGCCGCCAGCAACCGCTCGAGGACGAAGACGCCCGTCTCGCGATCGAAGCCTCCCTCGCGAAATAAGTTACGATCCGCGCGTGCGGTTTCAGCTCTTCCTGGTCGGGCTTGCGACGATCGTGTGTTTCCTCATCGGCGGCGCGCGGTGGCGCGAGCGCATCATGTCCACGCAGACCTATGCGAGCGCCGAGCGCTCCGGCCGCTGGATGATCGTGAGCGGCGACTACACCGGCCTTCGCGGCACGTCGCGCGACCGGGGGACGGAGTCGATCTCGGGCTTCTCGAATGTGCAGGCGAACCAGGCGTGGGACTTGAGCCCGGACCAACGCCGCGCCGCGCTCGTCGATACGTATTCCTACAGCGGTAGCCCGGGCATCAAGGTCTTCGCCGCCAATCGCGCCGACCCGATCGCCGAAGCGGCGCCGTCGAGCGGCGCCACGTTCTACTGCCCGCTTTTCGACGACAACGGCAGCCTGCTCTTCCTCGAGACGTTGGGCAGCTACGGAGAGCTCCGCCGCCTCGACGTGCCGAAGGTCGATTCGGCGAACGCGACGTCGCGCGTCACGGATGTGCGGACGGCGACCGTGATCAGCTCCTCCGACTGCTTCGAGCGCACGGCCGACGGCGAGCACCTTGCGTGGTACGGCAGCGACTCGCAGATCCACATCGCGCGCAGCACGCCCTCCGGTTTCCTCGGCGACCACAAATCGTTCCCTGGCACCGAGTTCGCGCTGAGCAGCGACGGCTCGCAGCTGGCGGTGCGCGACGGCAGCGGCATCCAGATCATCGACGTCGCCACGGGCAACCAGCGCCAGCTGACGTCCGACCCGACCTACTCCACGCTCATCGACTTCTCGCCGGACGGGCGCTGGCTTGCCGTGATGAAGGCCGGCTCCTTCTCCGCGAACGGGCTGGTGGCGCTCCGCGTGTCCGACGCGTCCATCATTTCGCTGCCGACGAACCGCGGGTCGTATTTCTACGCGCAGCCCGGCCAGGTCGCCGCGCGCTGGGTCGCTCGCCCGTAGGGCCTTGTGATTTCGCACAGCCCTTCGACTCGCTTCGCTCGGTGAGGCGGATCAGGAGCGGCGGCGCAGGTGGACGATCATCGCGAGGCCGGTCAGCAGCGAGAGCGCGAGGGTGCCGTTCGGGGCGGTGGTGCTCGTGCCGGAGAGGCTGCACGTGCATCCGCCGTTCAGGTTGCCGTTGATCGAGTCGCCGGGCGCGGGCGGATCGGTGCCGGGGGGCACGCCGCCGGAGGTCGCCACGATTTCCACGTCATCGAGCGCGAAGCCGCCGAGTTCGAGCACGCCGTTCGCTGTGTGCTCGAAGCGGATGACGACCGAGGCTTCGCCGTCGACCTGCGGAATCGCGATGTCCACGAGCTCCCAGTGGCGGTCCACGAAGAGGCCCGAGTAGTCGGCGCTCGTCCAGACTTCGGTGCCGTTCACGAGCACGCGAGCGACGTCGCCGGACGCACCGGCCTGGCCCGAGAACCAGCGACGGAACTGAAGGCGCGTGCCTTCGCACTCCCCGCAGTCGATCGCCGGCGACTCCGCCCAGTTGGACGCGCCCGACTCGACGAGGCCGTTGCCGCTACGAAGGCCGAGGTCGTTGCCGAAAACCGCGTTGCCCGAGAAGGCGTCGGTCGGATCCCAGAAGCCGACGCCACCGGGCGTGCCGCGTTCCCAATCGTTCTGGCTCGCCGTCGCGCCGCCCGTCGTCCAGCCGCCGTCCGACTCGAAGTCGTCGCGGTAGACCGTGTTGAGCGCACCGACGTTGTAGCGGAAGAGATTCGCGGGAGCCATCATCGGCGCGGTGAACTCGGCTCCAACCGCGGTCTCGTTCGCCGAGAACCAGTATTCGACGACGGCGCCCTTCGCCTGGCCGGGGATCTCGCCGGTGAAGTTCGCGCCGGAGCCCGTCATCGGAACGACCTGCTCCGCGCCGCCGTTCACCTTGTAGTGGACCGCGACCGTCGCGGGATCGAGATCGCCGCAGCTCGGCGACAGGCTTGCGACGGAGACCGACACGGAAACCGGCGCGTCCTCTTCCTGGAAGAAGTCGGCCTGCGTCGGCTCGTCGTGGGTGAGCGCGAGGAAGCCGCGCACCTGGCGGGCTGTCTGAACGAGGCCGTGCGCCTGGAACTCGGCGGTGATCTCGCAGGAGTTCGGCGTGCCGTTGTTCAGGTTCGCGTCGTCGTCGTCCGCCGCGAGCGTCATCTGATACGACGTCGGATAGGTCGGGTTGCCGCGGAGCACGTTCGTGTGGAGGAGATCCGCGTATTTCACGCCGAGCTCGCGGCCGTGCTTGTCGATGAACGTCTCGCGGAGGTTCCACCACGTGTTCGTCCAGATCTTGCCGGACTCGTGGACCACTCCGGCGAACTGGCCCTGGACGCCGCTCGGGTAGGTGCGCATCTGCGTCGCGTTGCGGATGCCGGCGGTCTGGCCGGTGAAGAACTGCGGGCCGAGGTTCGGATCGTCGGTGAGCGTGTGTGCGATGTAGTCGCCGACGCCTTCCTGGATCTCGGCTTCCATCGCGCCGTTGGTCAGCTCGAAGTGAATCGCGTGACCGTACTCGTGATAGACGACATCGGAGATGCGCGCGGTCGAGTTGCAACCGCCGCCCGCCGGGAAGAAGTTGATCGACGCGCCGTCGAAGAACGCGTTGCACGTGTCCGCGAGATTCACGTTCACGGGGAAGTTCTGGTTGAGGAAGCCGAGGTCGGGCGAGAGGCCGAGCTGGCGCTCACGAACGAGGTTCGAGTGGTAAAAGCTGTCGACCTCCTCGAGCGCCGCTTCCGTCGACTGCCACGTGTAGCTGGTGAAGGCGCCGGGCGCGACGTTGATCGCGATCGTGCGCTCGTTCGCCGCCTGGTTGTTCACCGTGAACCACGGGCCGCGCACGCTGACGTTCACGTTGCCCGGAGCGACTTCGAAGATGCCGTCGAGGTCCGCCTCGATCGTGCCGAGGTTGATGCCCTTCGCGGCGCGCGCGACCGGCGTATCGCCGACCGTGCGGGGCTCGACCTCGATGAGGATCTGCGCCGCATCGAACGCGATCAGGTTCTTGCGGTTCAGGATCTCGTTCGTCCCGTCGGCGGCGACGACCGTGCGGAAGCGGCCGTAGGGCGCCGTCGTCTTCACGACGAGGCGGTAAGCGAGACGGGCAACGATCGAGCTGCCGGATTCCTGCGGATAGACGATCAGCTCGGGCGCGGCTTCCGTCGCGACGATCGTCGCGCCTTCGTTCGCGAGGGACGTGCGGGCGATGTTCTCGGCGGCCGCCGCGTCGATCGCGGGCGTCACGTTCACGTCGAGGCCGTCGAAGGTGATGCGCGTGGAGAGCACGAGCTCGCCGTTGCGGAAGATCATCGAGACCCGCGAGTCCATCACGTCGAGACCGCGGTGCTGCTGGACGTAGTCGACGTAGGTCGTGCCGTCCATGAAGGTGCGCGTGCGGAAGCTCGTGAGATCGCGCTCGGGGACGCGGAAGAACGAGAGGTCGCGGGAAACGAGCGAGCGCGAGGCGAGGTCGACCGTGCGATCGGAAACGAGGGCGTTCTCGAACGTGCGAGCCGCGTTGCCGAGCTTCATTTCCGCGTGACCCGGGAGGCCGGCGCGCGCCGCGATCGACGGTCGGCGGATCTCCAGCGTGCGGTCGAGAGCCTTCACCGCGAACGCGTTCACCGAGGCGACAGTGACGAGAGAGGCGGCGGCGAGGAATGTGCCCAAACGAAGCGCGGTCATGGGCTTTCCAGAAGCAACCGCCATGCCCTGCTCCGTCCGGATTTTGTGTAAGGAAAATCGATACTTTCATCTCGTGTCGCATGCGTTCTGGGGCACGCAGAAGCACCTGCCGGGGGATCCTGCCCCCCCCAGTCTGACGAACGCACGGGCTCGCTGGTTTCCGCCGGAACCGGCCCTCGTCGTTGCACGCGTTTCACCCCGAAATGCTTTGACCCGGGGGTGCGGGTCGTCTAGCTTTCGGCGCTTCAAAACGCGGTTTCTCCGCGTCACCAAACAGGAGCAACACCAGCGATGCGTAAGAGCTTTGTCTTCACTTCCGAGTCCGTCACCGAAGGCCACCCCGACAAGATGTCGGACCAGGTTTCCGATGGCATCCTCGACGCGATCCTGGCCCAGGACCCGAAGGGCCGCGTCGCCGTCGAGACGCTGTTCAAGACAGGCGTGTGCATCGTCGCCGGCGAAGTCACGTCGACCGCGAAGATCAACGCGAAGCAGATCATGCGCGACGTGATCCGGGACATCGGTTACGTGTCGTCGGACATGGGCTTCGACGCGGGCACCTGCGCGGTCATGGACATGGTCGAAGGCCAGTCGCCGGACATCGCGATGGGCGTCGACTCGAAGGAACAGGGCGCCGGCGATCAGGGCCTCATGTTCGGCTTCGCGTGCGACGAAACGCCGGAGCTGATGCCCGCGCCGATCTCGTGGGCGCACAAGCTCACGAAGGCGCTCTCGGTTGCGCGCCGCACCAAGAAGCTCGACTTCCTCCGTCCCGACGGCAAGAGCCAGGTGACGGTCGAGTATCGCGACGGCAAAGTCGCCCGCATCGACGCCGTCGTCGTCTCCAGCCAGCACCAGGACATCGACATCGGTAAGGTGCGCGAGGGCATCAAGGCGGAGGTCATCCTCAAGACGCTCCCCGCCGAGCTCCTCGACAAGAACACCAAGTTCCACATCAACCCGACCGGCCGCTTCGTCATTGGCGGCCCGATGGGCGACACCGGCGTGACCGGCCGCAAGATCATCGTCGACACCTACGGCGGCATGGGCCGTCACGGCGGCGGCGCGTTCTCCGGCAAGGATCCGTCGAAGGTCGATCGCTCGGCCGCCTACATGGCGCGCTACATCGCGAAGAACCTGGTCGCCGCGGGACTCTGCCGCCGCTGCGAAGTGCAGCTTGCCTACGCGATCGGCGTCGCCGAGCCCGTGTCGGTTCTCGTCGACACGTTCGGCACCGCGCAGGTGGACGAGGACAAGCTCTCGGATCTCGTTCGCGAGCACTTCGCGCTCAAGCCGGCGGGCATCATCCAGGCACTCGATCTCCTGAAGCCGATCTACCTGAAGACCGCCGCGTTCGGACACTTCGGACGCGACGAGTTCTCGTGGGAAAAGACGGACAAGGTCGCCGCCCTCAAGCGCGCCCTCGCCGCCTGATCCGAACTCTCAAAGACCCGAGGCCCCGAATGAGTACGCCCGTGAAGAAGATCCAGGCCGTGCAGCCCGTGAACATCCTGTCGCGTGAAAGCCTCTTTTCGTCCCCCGACTTCCGCGTGAAGGATCTCGATGCCGAGACCGTGCGGTGGGGTCGCAAGGAGATCGAGCTGGCCGAAGTCGAGATGCCAGGCCTGATGTCGATCCGCGAAGAGTTCAAGGCGAAGAAGCCGCTCAAGGGCGCCCGCATCACGGGCTCGCTCCACATGACGATCCAGACCGCGGTGCTCATCGAGACGCTGGTCGATCTCGGCGCCGACGTGCGCTGGGCGAGCTGCAACATCTTCTCGACGCAGGATCACGCGGCCGCGGCCGTCGCCGTCGGCAAGAACGGCACGCCCGAGAAGCCGAAGGGCGTTCCCGTGTTCGCGTGGAAGGGCGAGACCCTCGAGGAGTACTGGTGGTGCACGATCCAGGCGCTCAAGTTCCCCGACGGCAAGGGACCGAACCTCCTCCTCGATGACGGCGGCGACGCGACCCTGATCGTTCACAAGGGCCACGAGTTCAACAAAGTCGGCCGCGTGCCGCCGGTCTCGAAGGATGCGTCCGGCGAGGAGAAGATCATCTGGCAGCTCCTCGGCGAGCTGCAGCAGGCCGACGGCCAGTTCTGGGCGCCGTACGCGAAGAACATCCGCGGCGTCTCGGAAGAGACGACGACGGGCGTGCATCGCCTCTACGAGATGCAGAAGGCGGGCACGCTGCTTTTCCCCGCGATCAACGTGAACGACTCCGTGACGAAGTCGAAGTTCGACAACCTCTACGGCTGCCGTCACTCGCTCGTCGACGCGATCATGCGCGCGACGGACGTGATGCTTGCGGGCAAGAAGGCCCTCGTCTGCGGCTTCGGCGACGTCGGCAAGGGCTCGGCGGCATCGCTTCGCGCGCAGTCGTCGCGCGTCGGCGTGACCGAGATCGATCCGATCTGCGCGCTGCAGGCGTGCATGAACGGCTACGACGTGGTCACGATCGACGACGCGATCCGCGCCGAGTACGACATCTACGTCACGGCGACCGGCAACGCGAAGATCATCACCGCGGAGCACATGAAGCGGATGAAGCACAACGCCATCGTGTGCAACATCGGCCACTTCGACAACGAGATCGACATCGCCGGCCTCGAGAAGATGCGCGAGAAGGGCCAGGTCCAGAAGATCGAAGTGAAGCCCCAGGTCCACGAGTGGAAGTTCAAGGAGACGGGCCGCTCGATCATCGTCCTCGCGGAAGGCCGCCTCGTGAACCTCGGTTGCGCCACGGGCCACCCCAGCTTCGTGATGAGCGCGTCGTTCTCGAATCAGGTGCTCGCGCAGATCGATCTTCACAAGAACGCCGAGAAGTACGGCACGACCGTGATGACCCTCCCGAAGAACCTCGACGAGAAGGTCGCCATGCTCCACCTGAAGGCGTTCGGCGCGAAGCTCACCAAGCTTTCCGACGAGCAGGCGAAGTACATCGGCGTGCCCGTGAACGGCCCGTTCAAGCCGGATACGTACCGGTACTAGCCGCCGGCTTCAGCCTGAGCGAGCGAAGCGAGTCGAAGGGCTGTAATCAATCACGAGGGCCACGGGAGACCGTGGCCCTTCGTGTATCTTCCGCGCATGGCCTCCAACACCGACAAGCTGCTCGACGCGATCAAGGAAGACGACGCGGACGCGATCCGCGCGCTGATCGCGAAGGACCCCGCGCTCGCCGATGCGCGCGGACCGAACGGCGTGTCGGGTGTGCTGATCGCGCTCTATCAGGGGAGGACCGAAGCCGCTGCCGCGCTGCGCAAAGCGAAGGCGAAGCTCGACATCTTCGAGGCGGCCGCGCTCGGCGAGGTGGAGGAGCTCTTCAAGCGCATCGGCGAGGACGCGTCGCAGGTAAACGCGTTCGCCCCGGACGGGTTCCAGCCGCTCGGTCTCGCCGCGTTCTTCGGGCACCCCACCGCCGTGAAGCTGCTGCTGTCACGCGGGGCCGACTCGAAGACGCACGCAAAGAATCCGATGGGCGTGGCTCCGCTGCACTCGGCCGTCGCGCAGGGGAATTCCGAAAGCGTGAAGGCGCTCCTCGATGGCGGCGCGGACCCGAACGCGCGCCAGCAAGGCGGATTCACGCCGCTGCTCGTCGCAGCGGCGCGCGGTGCACTGGAAAACGTGAGGGTCCTCGTCGAGAAAGGCGCCGATCCGAACGGCGCGAACGACGCCGGCGCCACGCCGCTGCAGCTCGCAAAGGCCCGGAAGCACGAAGCCGTCGTCGCGTATCTCGAGAAAGCGCTGCGGGCGCCGACACGGTAGACTAGAGGCTTCGATGGCCTCCTCCCGGACGGGAAAGAAGCGCACGAAGACCCGCAAGGCCACCCTGGTTGCGGGCCGGCGAGCGGCGCCAAAGAAGCGCGCGGTGCGCGTTTCGCCGGCAGCCTCCGAGACCGGGAGAGAAAAAAGCGATCCCGTCGCGAGAAGCGTGGCGCACGAGATCTCCAAGCAGCTCCTTCGGGCGTACGGCTACGTCGAAGTGCGTGCCGAGTCGGTGCTCGCGGAAGCGCGGGCGCGAGGCCTCGTCGTCTCGACGCTCGACGAGCTGAAGGCGGAGCCGCTCGCGAAGCGCGATGCGCTCCAGACGACGTTCGTGAAGAGCGCGAAGATCTGGGCGACATCGCACGGCACCACGCTCGGATCCGCGGGCGTCGTGACGATGGCCGCGGACATCGCGGCACTCGTCGCCGTGAACCTGCGCATGGTTCAGCAGATCGCGCTGTCCTACGGTGTCGATCCGGCGGCGGAGCGCGTCGACGGTTGGGCGCTGTTGCTCGTTTCGCTCGGCGGAAACGTGGACGTATTGGCGACGCGCGAGCTCGGCACGAGCGACCGGCATCGCGCCAAGGAGCTGGCGACGAAGCTCCTCGAAGAGACGGCGCTCACCTTCGCGAAGCGGCTCCGCAAGCAGGCGGGACGGGCGGTGCCGATCGTCGGGGCCGTCTTCGGCGGGCTCTCGAACTACGCGTTCACGACGGAAGTCGGCTCGCGCGCCCGCGCCTTCTACCGCGACCTCGCGCCGTAGGATCCGCGCAATCCGTCGCGCTGATCCGCGCAATCCGTCGCGGCGGCAGGCGAGCTGAACTACGCTCGGTTGCCGCCGCTCGCGCGGATCCGCTGCTGGCGCGCGTTGGCGGAGATCGACGCGGCTCGCGATCACACCCCGAGCGGCGTCGCGGGAACGTGAAATGTGCACGCACATCCGATCCTTCCGCGATAGACTCGTTCGCACGTGGGAGCCAAGATCATTCCGTTCCCGATGCGTGGCGATGTGTCGGTTTCCGACGACGAGCGCGATGGCGTCCTCATTGGCGCCGACGAGATGATCGCCAAAGGCGGTCGCGATCTCCTCGCCCAGCTGCTGAAGGGGATCCACTCCGAGATCGTGCTCGCCGCCGAAGGCGAGAAGCTGAAGTCGTTCGGGTCGCTCGCCGAGCTGAACCTCGCGCAGATCGAATCGAAGATCGACAAGCTCCTCGAGGACGACCTGCTGCGGGTCGAGCACTACCTCGGGCGCACGCTCCTCGTTCACTCCCCTGCCGGATGGGAGCGGACGAAGGTGCTGCTCGCGGGACGCGTCTACGCGTCGCTCGAGCAACGCGCGTCTGCCGGCGACGCGAAGGGACTCTACGGAGAGCTCGGCCGCATCCACCGCGAGGTGAAGCTGCTCGTGCTCACCCGCGTGGAAGAAACCGCCGACGCGCGCTTCGCGCCGATGCTGGAGTCGTGGCGCGAGCGCGAAACCAAACCTGTGAAGCGGCGCATCGGCGAAGTGTTGGAGCGGCTGCGGTGCGCGTCTCCGTCGTCATCCCCGCGCTGAACGAAGCGGCGGCGATCGCGGCGTCCATCGCCGCGCTCCCCGCCGGCGCCGACGAGATCGTCGTGGCCGATGGCGGCAGCGACGACGGCACGCGCGCGAGCGCGGAGAAGGCTGGCGCGAAAGTGATCTCGGCGCCGCGCGGGCGCGGGCCGCAGATGAACGCGGGCGCCGCGGCCTCGACCGGCGACGCGATCGTGTTCCTGCACGCCGACACGCGGCTTCCCGCCGACGCGTTCGATCTCGTGCGCGGCCTGCTCGCGAACGAGGACGTCGCGGGCGGCGCGTTCCATCTCGCGATCGACGGGCACGGCTCGTTCAACGGGCCCGACACCGGGCACAACTGGTTCTACGCATTCACGGCGCGCAACGCGAACATCCGGAGCAAGCTGCTCGGAGCGCCATATGGCGATCAGGCGTTCTTCGTGAAGCGCCCCGCGTTCGACGCGCTCTCCGGTTACAGGAACATCCCCTACTGCGAAGACCTCGACTTCATCCGCCGTCTGCGGAGCCAGGGCCGCGTGATCATCGCGCCCGCCGCGGTCTCCACGTCGGCCCGCCGGTGGGAGAAGCACGGACGCCTCGCCGTGACCATCCGGAACGGCCTCCTCTTCTTCCGCTTCTGGCTCGGCCGCCTCTAAAGACGGGTACCGGTTCTGACTTACTGACGATCGGCGCAATACGTCAGTAAGTCAGAACCGGTACCCGGCTTCTCGGTAACATGGGGGCTCGTGCTGTTTCTCGCCGCATGGGTGATCGCAGCGCAGCCGCCGACGCTCACGGTCTATCTGGACCTGGGCAAGGCGCCGCCCGCGCTCGAGCAGCGCGTTGACGAAAGACTACGTGCGGCGCTCGAAGGAAAGGGCGTGCCGCTCGTCGCCGATCCGGGACGCGCCCCCATTGGAGGCAGTGGAGATCCGCTCGCCGATGCGAAACGCGAGCTCGAACGCGGCGTGAAGGCGTATCGCGAGCTCGATCTCGACACGGCGATCGCCGCGCTCCGCGCGGCCGAGGAAAAGGCGCCCGCCGCGGCGACCTCGCCGGGGATCGCGGGCGTGGTCGCCGAAGCGCGTGTGACGCTCGGCCTCATCGCGCTCGCCCAAGGGAAGACTGACGATGCGGACGAACACTTCCGCTACGCGGCCGGGCTCGAGCCGGAGCGCCGCCTCGACGGCCGCGACAACCCGCCGGAGGTCGTCGCCGCGTACGAGAACGCCCGCCGTAACGTCGTGAAAGGCCCGACCTGCGAGCTCACGCTCGCGTCGAAGCCCGCAAATGCGCGGACGACCGTCGACGGCCGCACCGCGACGGGAACCGTGCGCCTCTCCTACGGCGTGCACTTCGTCCAGGCCTCGACCGACGCCGGCACCGCGGGCGAGCGCGTCGACCTCGCGCAGCCGCGTGCGCTCGTCACGCTCGCCGTGGCGCCCGATCCTGTGGCGATCACCGCGGCGCTTCGCGCGGCAGCCCGTCGCGGTGACGACGCGGCCGCGGGCGCCGCCGCCGACGCCCTTGCGGCGCTCTCGGGCGCGCAGCGCGTCGTCCTCTGGGACTTGCGCCAGCAAGGCGGGCGCGTGGAGGCGCCGCTGCGCCTGCGCGATGTCGCGAAGAACGCGTTCACCTGGCAGGTCGTCGCCGATCTCGGCACCGCGGCGGCGCCGGACACGGCTCTGCGCAAGGCCGTCGCGGACCTCCTCGACGAAGCGCGTGCCGCCGCGCCCGCCGCGACGCCTCGCACGAAGACGCCCGGAACGAAGGCGCTGCCCACCTGGGTGTGGTGGGCCGCGGGAGGCGTCGCGCTCGCCGCGGCGGGTGGCGCCACCGCGCTCGCGATCGACGGTGGCAAGTCCGAAGACGACGAGGTCGTGTTCGTCGTCGAGAAGTAGCGAGCGAGCTACTTGCCGTTCCCCTTGCCGTTCCCCTTGTTGCCGTTGCTCTTGGCGGGAGCGGACTTCGCCTTCTCGGCCTTCGGCTTCTTGTAGTGTTTGTACTGGCCGCGGTCGTATTTCACGAGGAACGGCGCGACGCGACCCTGTTCGACGAAGATCCAGGTGCCGCTGTGGGTGCGCGTGCGGTACCAGCCGCCATCGCGTTCGACCCAGTAGTAGCCGTCGATGAAGAAGACCTCTTCACCGTAGTCCTCGACGACCTGCACGCCAGGGGACACGATGATCAGCGGAGGCGGCGCTTGCCAGCCGATGCTGACGACGACCGTTCCCGCAGAGGCCGGGGCCGGAAAAAAGGCACCTGCCGACATCACCGCGAACGCCGCCGCAAAAGCCGTGAACGTCGATTTCGTTTTCATGACCGCGGGAGGTGCACGCGGCGAGCCACCCGTTTCCCCAGCAATTTCATGGCGAGCGTGACCAGTCCGACACGCCGATTTCGCGATGGCTACTCGAAATTGAAGATCAGCGGGTCGAGCTCTTCGTTCGCGCGCACGACCACGATTCGCGTCTCGGTCTTCTTGAGCGACGGGCAGAACACCGACACCTTGCGTGTGCCGACCTTTACCGCGTGACCGAGCAACGGCGTGTTCTTGATCTTCACGCCATCGATGCTGACTTCGCCCCACGGCGTGGACTGCACGGAGATCTTCCCCGTCGCGGGAACGGGCGTGTTCACCGCCACCACTTCGAGCCGCTCGGACGCCTTGAGCGTGTCGCTCCCCGACGGGTACGTCTCCTTGAGGTCGCGGTAGCCCTGCTTCGCGTAGCGAATCGTCACGTCCTCCCCGGCCGGCACGGTCGCCGATGAAAGCGGCGTGCGTCCGAGGAGCTTCGTTCCGAGAAAGACGTTCGCACCCGAGGGGATCGTGTCGAACGTCGCTTTGCGCTCGCTGACGACCGCGACCTTCGTCGGCGCCGCCGTCGGCTCGGCGGTCGCCGTCGCGGTGGGCGCGGGCGTCGGCGTCCGCGTCGAGGTGCGAGTCGGCGTCGCGGTGTTGTTCGCAAACGACGTGATCGTCGGCGATGGCTTCGGCGTCGACGTCACCGCTTCGGTGCCGCCGCCGAGAAAGCTCGCGGCCGCGATTGCGAGCCCGCCGAGGAGAGCAGCGAAAAGGAAGAGGCCACCACCGATGAGATACGGCCTCGAGCTCGACGGCCTCCGATCCTCGAAGAGCGGCGGCTCGAGGTCGGTCGTCGGCCGATTCAGGTTGAGGTTCGACGGCTTGCGGGTGTCACCCGTGATCTCGCCGATCGGCGGGGCACCGGGAGGCGGCGCCGGCGCCGACGCCATCCCACGTCGATCCTGCGGAGGCTGCCGCGGGGGCGGCGGACGCGTCTCCTCGTCGCGCGAGTCGCGCGCGGGAACAGGGCCCACGTTCCACGGCGCAGGCACGTCGCCGCCGCGACGCCGTCCGATCGTCGGCACCCGAATGACGGGGCCGTCCTTGTCGAACGACCGCTCGACATATTCGCCCTCGCTCGGCCGCCGCATGATGACCTTGTCGCTCGTCTCGTCCCAGTCGAGCACGAGGTCGTCCGCCATCAGGGGGCTGGCGGTCGCCGTTCCCGTCGCCGTCGGCGCCGAGAGAAAATCACCCGACACGGACCGCGAGCGCGTCTCGTCGACCGGCTCCGTCTCCGCCGTCTCCCCGGTTCCCGAGTTCGACGGCTCCGGACCCGACGTCGTTGCTTCGGCGCCGAGGGTCGCGGCCTCCTCCGCCTGCTCCAGCACGCGGAGGATCTCCGAGTTGCGCGCGTAGGAGACGTCGCGTCGTGCGCCCCGTCCGGGCTCCGGCTTCGGTGGCGGGGGCGGCTCGGCGAACGGCGGAGGGGACGGCGCTCGCGCGTGCATCTCGCGGCGGAAAAGCCGCCGCATCCAGTTCGCGAGCGAGTCCTCGGCGGGATCTTCGGGACGCGAGTAGAGCCACCGCTGCAGGTCGATCTGGAACTGCGCCGCCTCTTGATAGCGCTCGCCGACGTCGCGCGCGAGCCCGCGCATCACGATGCGGTCGAGCGCTTCCGGAACGCGCGCGTTGATCTGGCGCGGCGGCGGAGCGGCGCCTGCACGGACGCGCTTCAAAAGCTCGATGTCGCTCTCGGCGTCGTAGAGCCGCTTCCCGGTGAGTACCTCCCAGAGCACGATCGCCGCCGCATACACGTCGGTGCGGCGATCCACGTCGGAGCCGAGAGCCTGCTCCGGGCTCATGTAGCCGAACTTTCCTTTGAGCGTGCCGACGCGCGTCAGCGACAGCTTCGACGCGGCCTTCGCGATTCCGAAGTCGACGATCTTCACTTCGCCGTCGAAGCTCACCATCACGTTCTGCGGGCTGACGTCGCGGTGCACGATCCCCAGGGACTGCCCGTCGGCGCCCTGTTTCCGGTGCGCGTAATCGAGGCCCTTCAGCACCTCGATGGAGATCTCGACGGCCTTCTCGACCGGGATCTCCTGCCGGAGCTTGACCACCTCGTCGATGATCGTCTCGAGGTTCTCGCCATCCACGAACTCCATGGCGATGTAGTAGCGCTCGCCGATCTTCCCGAGCTCGTAGACCGGCACGATGTTTCCGTGCGTGAGCGAGACGGCAATGTTCGCCTCGTCGATGAACATCTTGACGAATTCGTTGTCCGCCGCGTACTCCGGCAGGATCTGCTTCACGACGAGGGTCTTTTCGAAGCCGGCGATTCCGTACAACTTCGCCTTGAAGATCTCCGCCATCCCTCCGATGGCGAGCTTCTCGTAGAGGTAGAACTTCCCGAACGTCGTCGGCTTGAACATGCGCCCGAGGCTGAGATCTTAGCCCATCCACGCCGTTGCTATAGTGCTCCTCGTGCGCATCGCGTTGGCCCAGATCGCGACGACGGTCGCGGACTTTTCGGGAAATTCCCGCAAGATCCTCGAGGGTATCGAGCGCGCGAAAAGCGCGGGCGCCGCAACGGTGCTCTTCCCGGAGCTGGCAATCACCGGCTACCCGCCGCGTGACCTGCTCGACCGTCCAGGCTTCGCGCGGCGCGCGAGCGCGACGCTCGCGGAGATCGCGAAGCAGGTTCGCGGCATCACCGCCGTCATCGGAACCGTTGCGGAGAATCCGTCGTCAAACGGGAAGCCGCTTTTCAACGCGGCCGCCGTCGTCGAGAACGGCGCCGTCGTGCGCACGTACCACAAGTGCCTGCTCCCGACGTACGACGTGTTCGACGAAGCGCGGCACTTCGAGCCCGGAGAGAACGCTCTTCCGTCGATGGTGGCCGGCGTCTCCTCCGCGCTCACTATCTGCGAAGACATCTGGGACGACCCCGACTACTCGCCGCAGCGGCGATACGGGCTCGACCCCGTCGGCGCGATGATCGACGCCGGAGCGACGCGCATCCTCAACGTCTCTGCATCGCCGTTCCAGAAGGGGAAGCCCGCGCAACGCCTCGCGATGCTGGGCGGCATCGCACGAAAGCACGGCGTGCCGCTCGCGTATTGCAACCTGGTCGGCGGCAACGACGAGCTCGTGTTTGACGGCTACAGCCTCGTCCTCGACAAACAGGGGCGCGTGATCGCCGCCGGCAAGCCGTTCGCCGAAGACTTCCTTGTCGTCGACCTCGATGCCGAGGGCGCCGCGTGGCAGCCGCGCGACGAGCTCGACGACGTGCACGCGGCGCTCGTGCTCGGCCTGAAGGACTACGCCGCGAAGTGCGGCTTCACGAGCGCGGTGATCGGCCTCTCCGGCGGCATCGACAGCGCGCTCGTGGCGTGCCTCGCAGCCGAGGCGCTCGGTCCCGCAAACGTGCTCGGTGTCTCGATGCCGTCGCGCTTCACCGCGTCGATCAGCCGCGAAGACGGCGCCGCGCTCGCGAAGTCCCTGGGGATCCGTTTCGACGAGATCGCGATCGAGCCGACCGTCACGGCGTTCCTCGATGCGATGAACCCCGCCTTCCTCGGGAAGCCGACCGACGTCACCGAGGAGAATCTGCAGGCGCGCGTGCGCGGCACCATGCTCATGTCGCTCTCGAACAAACACGGCCACCTGCTGCTCTCGACCGGCAACAAGAGCGAGATGGCCGTCGGTTACTGCACGCTCTACGGAGACATGAACGGCGGTCTCGCGCTCATCTCCGACGTGCCGAAGATGATGGTCTACGAGCTCTCGCGCCGAATCAACGCGCGCGCGGGCCGCGAGATCGTCCCCGAGCGCACGCTCTCGCGCGCGCCGAGCGCGGAGCTCCGCGCGAACCAGACCGACCAGGACTCGCTGCCGCCCTACCCGGTCCTCGACCGCATCCTCGAGATGTACGTCGTCGAGCGGAAGGAGCCGGTCGAAATCGTCGCGGCGACGGGATTCGACAAACAGGTCGTCGCCGACATGGTGCGGCGGATGGATCTCGCCGAGTTCAAGCGACGGCAGGCCGCGCCCGGCATCAAGGTGACGGCGAAGGCGTTCGGCATCGGCCGGCGAAATCCGATCGCACGCGCGCTCTGAGCCATCGCGCGCGAGGCAGCGTTGGCGGTATCCTTCCTGACAGGTGGGCAAGGGCAAGAAGGGCAAGAAGAAGAACGCCGCGCCGGCCGCCGTCGCGACACCGCGCACGGACGCCGACGTGGGAGCGATGCCCTCGACCGTCAGCCGCGACGAGCCCACGCCCGTCGTACAGGCTCGTGCCGACGTCGCAGCGAGTGGCGCCGCCGGAGAGCTGCGAGCCGACGATCGTGCGACCGGCGGATCCGACCGCCGCCTCTTCCGCCGGGTGCCCTTCTTCCGCAAGGTGCAATACCGGTTCGAGTCGATGGCGGACTTCCGCGATCGCTTCGCAAACGACCTCTCGCTCGGCGGCATGTTCATCAAGACCGACATGCCCGAGCCGATGGGCACGGTGATCTTTCTTCAGTTCGACCTGCAGGACGGCTCGAGAATCCTCTCGGGCTACGGCAAGGTCGTCCGCGTCAACCCGACGGGCGTTCCGGACTTCGATCCGGGGATGGGTGTCGAGTTTCTGAAGTTCGACGACGAATCGCTGCAACGCATCAAACTACTCGTCTCCGAGCGCTTCAACACGAACTAACGTGTTCGTATTTTTGCCCGCGATGCTGGCCACCGCGGGTGCGCTCCAGCGCCGCTCGAGCTCGAGTCTCCGTCTCGTCTCTCCGCGCGAAGCCTCGCGAACGGCCGGCTGCGTGCGGAGTGGGTGCCCATCGCCGGCCCGGAATCGTATCGCGTCTCTCTCGCGCCCGCTCCCGGCGTCACCAGCGACACGTGGGAGGAGCTCGGAGGCTTCATCCTCGATGCGGCGGACTCGGAGATCCACATTTCCGCAGACGACGGAGCGCTCTACTCGCTCATCGTGACGGACGTCGCCGGGGGACGGGAGAGCGGGACGCGCCGCGCGTGAACGTGCCGCCGGTGCCGAGGATCGCGATCAGCTCGTAGCGATCGGCAATGCGCGTTTGACCAACCGCACTCGTGGGCAGACTCAGTTTCCACCCCTTCCCCACCAAATGGGGAATGAGAGGAGCCCCCGAGGAGTTGTGTCGGCGCCGTGGCCCCGATGAAGGTGCCGCAGAGATCAGCTCCCGTGGGGTTCGCCGTTCCGCACGAACCACAGGTCACGTGTCCTCGATCATGCACCCGGAAACACGCCGAAATCGTCCGAGGAGATCCCATGCGAATCCGCCAATTTCTCGCTGCAGCCGCCCTTTTGGGGGCCATTCCCGCATTTGCGCAGACCGAGCCCGGCGAGCACGACCCGCCGAAGAAGGTCATCGGCTACAAGGAAATCGATACGATCGACTTCGACGTCGTCCACATCGAGACCACGATGAAGAAGCCCGCGGGGATCAACATCACGACCCGCGACGGGAGCGAGTTCCCGACGATGATCGATGAGCGCGTCCACTTCAAACGCGATCTCGCGAAGTCCGCCGGCTTCGGCATCAAACGCTCGGTGAAGTCGACCGAGACCGAAGTGAAGTAGCGCCGCGGGGGAGAAGTCTTCGTCGCTACGCGCGTCGCTTGGGGAAGCGGAGTCGCACGAGCATGGCGACGACGCGATCGAAGAGGACGATCACGTTCGCGCCCTGCTCCTCGGTCACATAGCCCCAGGCGATGGCGGTAATGATGGCTTCCATCGCTTCTCTCGCGCTTCCTTCGGCGAACGAGAACCGATTGAGCCGATCCTTTCCGTTCCTTGCGTTGCCTTCGGCGATGTTGAGAACGACGCTAAGGCTCGCTCTCTTGAGTTGATCCTTCACTTCGCCGTCCTTCACCAAATCGAGAATCGGCTTCACCGATTTGACCGCTTCTCTCGCCACAACCTGAACCTCGAACATGTTTCCCCCACCACCCCCACCCGGGAGCTTTCAGCGGAGCCAAGCTCCCGGGTGGGGGTGGGTCACGGCGGCGCGTTCATCAACGCCGCCGCGGTGTCGCCACCGGAGGCGCTTTGCGCGAGGCGTGACAGCGCGCTGTTTGCGCTGGCGCGACGAGCGCGCGCCGACGTGTCGAGGTGTTGATCGGTGGGAGCGCCCGCGGAGTCCGTTTTCGGACATCCCCCGAATCAAGAGCGCGGCCTCCGTTGGCGCAGCGACCAACGCCCGCTCATCGCGGTGTATCCGCGCCAGCGTCGCCAAGCCGGCGAGCCCTTCGACTCGCTTCGCTCGCTCAGGGTGAGGGCGGGAGGCGGGGCGGGGCGCACGCGACTACGCGCGCGCGATCGCTTTTTCCCAGCGGCCAACGTACTCGCGAACCTTGCCATCCGACATCGACGGCTTGAAGTCGCGATCCGTAATCCACACGCGCTTGATGTCGTCGACGCCCTTCCAGATGCCGACGCCAACGCCCGCGAGCAACGCCGCGCCGATGACGGTCGTGTCGATCATCTTCGGACGCACGAGCTTCACGCCGAGCACGTCCGCCTGGAACTGCATCAGGATGTCGTTCGCCGATGCGCCGCCGTCGACCTTGAGCACACGGAGCTTGAGTCCCGTGTCCTCTTCCATGGCCTTCACGAGGTCGAGCTGCTGCAGGGCGATGCCTTCGAGGACCGCACGCGCCATCTGCGGCAGCGTCGTCGAGCGCGTCAGTCCGCAGAACACGCCGCGCGCTTCCGGACGCCAGTGCGGCGCACCGAGCCCCTGGAGCGCCGGCACGAAGACGACTTCGCCGGAGTCTTCGCACTGGAGCGCGAGCGTTTCGATGTCCTTCGATTCCTTGATGACCTTGAGGCCATCGCGGAGCCACTGCACCGCGGCACCCGCGACGAACGCGGAGCCTTCGAGCGCGTAGTTCACGTCGGCGCGTCCGAGCTTCCACGCGATCGTCGTGATGAGCTTTTTCTGCGAGAAGACCGGGATGTCGCCGGTGTTCATCAGCAGGAACGAGCCGGTGCCGTAGGTGCACTTCGCCGTGCCGCGCTCGAAGCAGGCCTGTCCGAAAAGTGCGGCCTGCTGGTCGCCGGCGATGCCCGTGATCGGGATGCCGTCGGGAATGATCTTCATCCCGCTCGTCAAACCGATGGGCTCGGCGCTCGAGCGGATCTCGGGAAGCATTTCGCGCGGGCAGTCGAGAATCTCGCAGAGCTCCGGGTCCCACTTCACCGCGCGAATGTCCATCAGCATCGTGCGCGACGCGTTGGAGACGTCGGTGACGTGCGAGCGGCCCGCGGTGAGGCGATACACGAGGAACGAATCCATCGTGCCGAACGCAAGGCGGCCGGCTTGCGCCTTCGCCTTCAGGCCCGGCGTGTTGTCCATCAGCCACTTCACCTTCGTCCCCGAGAAGTAGGGATCGAGGACGAGGCCCGTCTTGTTGACGAACATCGCTTCGTACCCCTGCTTGCGGAGGCGCTGGCAGATCTCGGTGGTGCGGCGACACTGCCAGACGATCGCGTTCGCGAGTGGAGCGCCCGTCTCGCGGTCCCAGATGACCGTCGTCTCGCGCTGGTTCGTGATGCCGATGCAGGCGATGTCCTTCGTGCGGATCTTCGCTTTCGCGATCGCCGCCTTGATGCATTTGATGACGGACTGCCAGATCTCCTCGGGGTTGTGCTCCACCCACCCGGGCTTCGGATAATACTGCGGGAATTCCGACTGGGCCTGGCCCCGGATGTTGAGCTTCTTGTCGATGATCATGACCCGGGTCGACGTCGTGCCCTGGTCGATCGCAAGGATCAGGTCCGCCATAGATGCGTTTTCCGCCAATGGCTCGTGGGTTGTCAACGACTCGACCCGTTGAAACGCGCTATCTGATCGAGATGCTTGCGTTTTTAGGCTTCTGCTGCGATTCTGGGCATGGATGCCAGCCGGACGCGGGAAGGGTCGCGCGCGCGCCGCCGCCGCATTCGGCGCGTTCGTCGCGTTCACGCTCGTTTCGGCCGTCCGGCTGGTCCACGCGGGTGCCTACGAGATTGCGATCGTGCAGTCCCTCGAGAATCCCGTCTACGACAAGACGATCGAGGGTTTCGAGACGACGTGCGGTGGCAACGTCACCACCTACACGCTCGACAAGACGACGAAGACGCTCACGGCGAACGATCTCGCCGACATCAAGAGCCGCAAGCCATCGGCGATTCTCGCGATCGGCCCGAGCGCGCTGCTCGAGATTTTTTCCAAGAAGCCGCCGATGCCGGTGGTCTTCACGGCGATCACCGAGAAGCCCGCGAACGTGAGCCCCGCCGCGGGCGTGCTCATGAACGTGCCGATGGACAAGCAGCTCGAGACGCTGCTG
>Ga0163152_10001927_pt1 | contig 31284 bp, 19 predicted proteins | sample OliLakLV19MP8IB2_FD_148635 | JGI IMG/M metagenome (GOLD analysis project Ga0163152, IMG submission 148635) | Freshwater microbial mat bacterial communities from Lake Vanda, McMurdo Dry Valleys, Antarctica - Oligotrophic Lake LV.19.MP8.IB-2 | ecosystem: Environmental > Aquatic > Freshwater >...
ATCGGTGGGGTTGTCGCGCACCGGGATCGAACAGGCGGAAATCGCGACGGCAGCGGCAAGGAGGATCCTGGCGCTTGGCTCGTGAGCGTGGCGCATTCGGCGGATCGGATCAGCCGAACTCGGATTGCGGGATGATCCGCGCATGCCCGTGACGAGCCATGGGGCGCATCAGCGGCATTAGCCGGCATTCGCCGTGGAGCGCCACGATCCGCCCACTGTCGACCGTTCGCCGGCGTGCGAGCCGGAAGCTCGAGCGTTACGACGCCACCTAACGAACTCCCGGAGCGGAATCACGGGGATCTCGCAGTCGATGCCTTTTCTCGCGTGAGAATTCGTCGGGCGATCTCTTGGTACGCGCCGTCGAAGTGGTGCCCGCCGGCCATCTGGACGAGCGTTGCGCTGCCGGGATTGAGCGAAGTGCACGCGCTGTCCGTCTCGTCACTCCCGTAGAAGCACAGCACGTCGTGCCGGCCCTCAGACGTAAGGCTAGCACTCAAGATGAGCCTCGCACCCGACCGTTAGCGGGCCCGAGCGTGAATCAGCGCGCCGCGCGCTGCTTCACGAGCGAGATGAATCGCTCGGGACCGACACGCTGCGCGGCTCCCGCGGGACACGCGCGAACGCACGCCGGCCCTCCGGAGAGGTCCTGGCACATGTCGCACTTCACGGCCTTCTTCGCGAGACCTTCGCCGTGCAGCTCGCCGGCCTCCGTGCCGGGCTCGGGCCCCCGTCCGAAGAGCAGCCACTGCCAGAGCGACGGCTTCCGCGGCGCCGGGTCGATCGCGTGCATCTGGATCACGCTGTAGGGGCAGTTCGTCGCGCAGTTCCCACAGCCGATGCACGCGTCCGTGATGAACACTTCGCCGCCGGCGCCGCGGTGAATCGCGTCGGGCGGACAGTCCTTCATGCAGTGCGGGTGCTCGCAGTGGCGGCACGACGTCGGGATGTGAACAGATGCGTAGCTCGGCCCCGCTTCGCGATCGAGCCGCGATTTCCCGTCGTGCGTCTCGGCGCAGGCCTTCTCGCAGTTGTCGCAGCGGGTGCAGATCGACTGATCGATGAGCAGGATGTCGGACGCTTCCGAGACGCCCTGCTTCACCAGGAAGGAGATGATGTTTCCGGACTCGGCTTGGGCGATGCTGGCGTCGTTCCGGATGTGCTGCATGTGCTTCGCGACGATCGCCTTACGAACGGACTCGTTCGTCGCCATCAGCGCCTTCACCTTCGCGCCTTGCAGCACGATCGCCTCGGTCACGAGTGCGGAGCGGACGGTGGCCGAGCGGGGCGCATCCGAGACGAGCGCCATCTCGCCGACGAAGTTGCCCGCCGCAACGTAGTTGAGGACCACCTCGCGATTGCCGAGGTGTTTGGACACGGTGACGGAGCCACGCCGGATGAGGTAGAGGCCGTCGGCCGCGTCACCCTCCTTGAAGAGGATCTCGTCCGCCTTGAACCGCTTGATGACCACGCCCTCGACGAGCTGATCCAGCTCCGCGTCGGAGAGATCGCGCGTCAGATAGTTGCGGACGACCCGGCGCAGCGAGACGTCGTCGAGCGTGCGCCTCACCGAGTCGACCGATGCGATGAGCTTCAGCATCGAGCGGCGCGGCGTCTCGAGCACGACACAGTCGTTTCCGACCGTGACCGTAGCCACGCGGCGGCGTCCGGAGATCAATCCCATCTCGCCGAAGAAGCCGCCCGCGCCGACGGAGATCTTCATGACCTTCCCGTCGTCGCCGGTGACGTGGATGAGAACCTCACCCTGCACGACGACGAAGAAGCTGTTCGTGTAGTCGTTGCGGCGGATGATCGTCGAGCCCGGCGCGAGGTCGTGGAACTCGCTCTCGAGGAGAAACTCGCGGAGCTGCAGCGTGGTGAGTCCGGAATACAGCGGGACGGTTTCGCGCAATATCTGGATGGCCTGCTCGACGGATCTGGCGCGTTTCAAAGGCGCGATTCTCTTCAGCAACAGCGGCTCGTCCGCGGGGACGACCGTGCGCCCGAGGATCGACTCCACCACCTCGTAGCCCTGGTTCATCGCCTGCTTGATGAGCGGATACCCGGCCAGCGCGCCGACGATGTAGAGGCCCGGCACGTTGGACTCGTACGTCGCCGAGAGCTCGGGTACCGCCGACGCGTTCTTGTTCGGGAACTTCACGCCGAAGCTCTCCACGAGCTGGCGGGGAGCCGTCGCACCCAGGCGCGCGATGATGCGGTCGCAGGGAATCGAGAGCGCTCCGCCACTGGAGCTCGCGTGGAGCACCAGCGACTTTCCGTGAAGCCCCTCGCGCGGAAGGTGCTCGACGCGCTCGATCGCGGTCGAGTAGTTGATCTCGACCCGGCCCTCCTGGATCGCGGCGCTCACGAGGTTGAGGTTCGCCTCCTTGCACCGCGAGAGCTCCGTATCGCGGATGCAGATGATCACGCGGTTCTGCTTCGAGAGCGCGAGCGCGTTCTCGACCGCCGCGTCGCCGGCGCCGATGACGACGATCGTCTCTTCCTCGTACTCGCCGGGATCGTCGAGTTGATACTGGACGCGCTCGAGGTCCTCGCCCGGCACTCCGAGCTTCCGGACGTTTCCCTGCAACCCGATGGCGAGAACGACGAACTCCGCCTCCACCTCGCTTCCATCGCCGACCTTCAGCGTGAAGCGGCTCTTCTCGCCGGAGAGCGAGAGAACGCGCGCGGAGAGGCGGATGTTTACCTTCAGCGCGGCAAGCTCGTCGGTCCACGCCTGCAGGATCTTCTCGCGCGAGCCCTCGCCGAACGACAGCGGACTGCGCAGCGGAAGCACCGCGGGCTCCGCCATCACGTGTTTGCCCTTCTGGTATTTCACGATCGTGTCGGCTGGCCGCGGCGATGCCTCGAGGAGGACGTGGGGGATTCCGAGCTGCGCCGCGCGCGCCGCCGCGGACAGGCCGCTCGGCCCCGAACCGATGATCGCGATCTTCACGCGCTCGGTCATTTCTCGCGCACGACCTTCCGGAGCGATCCGAGCTTCGACTGGAACTCCTTCGCGCGGAAGGACTCGTCGCTCTTCAGCGTTTCCGCGAGGTCGGCGAGCGCGGCGTTCGCGCCCGCCGGGTCGGCGAGGAAACCGCTGCGATTCATGAAGTCCACGATGCTGCCGAGGGACATGAAGGCCTGCTCGGCGCTCGCGTAGTCGAGGAAGTGGCCCGCCGCCCCGTCGTCGACGATCGCGCGCGCGAGTCCCGCCATCACTTCTTCGGAGAACGTGAACGAGCGGAGTCGCCGCTCGACCTCGTCGGCCGCGTCCTTCATCTTCTTCGCCGCAACCGGGAGGTCTCCGTCACCGGCGTTCGCTGCCTGGAGCGCCGCTCCGGCCTCCATCACGCGCGTGCCGAGGTCGGCGTCCACCTGCCGGGCGATGACACGGAGCAGCAGGAGGTTCGACTCGTTGAGCCGCACCACGCCCGGAGGCGGCGTTTCCCCGAATGCGCCCTGCGGCTTCCACCGCTTGTCGGACATCTCGTGGTGACACGCGTTGCAGTCGAAGAGCGCGAGCTCCGGGAATACACCGTCGCGGTTGCGCAAGAAATTGCCGAGCACGGACATCTGTTCGGCGACGGCGACGGCCTGCCCGACGGCCCAGATCCTGGCGCCGTTCCACGGCTTCGCCTGCGGGTGTTCGGCTTGCGACGTCGCGAAATGGGCCGGCTGGATCATCGAGAACGTCTGGAGCTCGAACGAGATTCGCGGATGGCCCGCGCTCATCATGCGGTGAGTGACGAAGCGGTCGGCGTTTCCACCATGGCAGCCGAGGCACAGCCTCGCACGAGCAGCGGGGTCATCGAGCGGATAGACGCCGTCGGCGAGGTTCTGTTCGTGCGTGCGGCCCACGTCGTCGTGCGCCGAGAGCCACTTCCCGGCAGGACCGTGGCAGCTCTCGCACGTCACGCCGTCGGACAACACGAAGCGCTCGCTGCGTCTCGCCGCCGGGACGTTGTGCGCGTGACAGTCGAGACAAAGGGACGACTCCCACGCGGCTTTTCCGAGCCGAAGTTTCTTCGCGATCTGCTTCGACACGTCATTGCGGAGGACGGAGTAGGCCTGCGCGTGTTTGTCCTGCCTCGTCCAGGTGACGTACTCGTTCTGGAGGACGCTCGACTCCTTCCACGGAGTGAGCGATCCGTGGCAAACGGTGCTCGCGCACGACGCGGTCCCCTCGCTGCGCTCCGCGGATCGATGGGGCATGGTCGGGGCGGGACCGGACGCGGCCAGCAGCACCGCCGAACCGAAAATCGCTCCGGCGAGGATCACCACCTTCATGGACGTGCTCCGTCGGTCACCGTCCAGAGCGCGCCTTCCGGCGTGAGGTAGAGCTTCCGCATCTCCTCGAGGCTGAACGGCCCCGAGCCGATGCGTCCGAAAACCGCGATCTGTCCGCCCGTCTCGTCGACCGCGCGATCCCGGTCGAGGCCCTTCGAGAGCGAGCGCGCCGGAGAGGCGGTCTTGCGCCAGGCGATGAGGCGCGGCTTCGGCTCCGGCGAGAACCCGTAGAACTTCGGCTGTGTGTCGGGCGCCGTGAGCTGGAGGACTTTCAGTCCGTTCACGCCGTCCGCGACGTACGCGAACAGCGACGCGTTCGTCGATCCCACGACGACGTCGTTCGCGTCGGTCATGCGGCCCTCGGCGTCGTAACTCGTGAGGAGCTTCGGCGCGTCGGGCCGCTCCACGTCCACGATCACCAGCCCCTGCTTTCCGGCCGCCACATAGGCGTACGTCCGTGCGACGTAGGCGCGTCGCGCGTCCGGGATCTCCACGGACGCGACCTCCTTCGCGAGAGCGGGATTCGTCACGTCGACGACGGTCAGTCCGCGGCGAGACGTCACGAAGAGGTAGCGGAACTGGAGCGCGGTGGAGCGCGCGTTCTCGACCGGCACCACCGCGATCGACTTCGGCTTCAGCGGATCGGACGCGTCGAGGATCACCACCCCCGCCTTCGCAGTGACGTAGAGGAAATTCCCGCCGACGGTCACGTGGCGCGCGCCGTCGAGGACGCCGCCCTCGTTCCACGTCGCGGCGCGCGCGAGGTCGTTGTTGCGCGGCTCCCCGTCGGCGAGCGTGTCCACGTTCACCACGATGAGCCCTTCCTTCGCGTCGGTGACGAACGCGTAGTGGTAGATCGCGGCGAGCTCCTGCTCCTCGTTCACCGCACGCATGGCGGCGTCCGCGTTGCGCCCCGGCGCAATCGGCTGGTTCGTGGGAAGCGCGACGCACGTCGCGTCCGTCGAGTCGACGTGCGTGTCGTGACCCGCCACCGAGAAGGGGGCGGTCACGATCCGCTGCGAGACACCCTTGTTCGCAATCGACGACACGTCGTACACGCGCAGGCCGCCCTTTCCCTCCGCGGCGAACAGATACTCCCCGCGCAGTTGGACGCAGTCCACCGACCCGCCCGAGCGGTGCGAATGGGACTCCTCGAGCTGCAGCTTCTTCTTCACGTGTTGCGCATGATCGTCGGGATACGCGTAGCGGTGAAGGTAGCTCCCGATGACCGCTTGCGGCTCGTCCCATTCCGTGACGACGACCGCGTCGACGCTCTTCGCGCCACCCACCCACGCGTTGAAGCCGACGAAGTTCATGAAGTTCGTGCCGTGGAGGAGCAACTGGGCCATCACGGCGTTGTTGTCGTTCGCCTGCGACACGTGACAGTCGCCGCAGGTCTTCGTCTCGGTCGTCCGTTCCGTGTGCGGATAGTGGGGCGCGAACGCCTGCGACGAGAAGCCGGACGCGGACACGGGAGGCTGCTGGATGTAGATCCGCTCGCGATTCGCGTTCGTCGACGAGAGCACGAGCGCGGAGCTCGAGCGGATCGGCGTGATGCGACGGCCCTTCACGGCGCCGGCGCGTCCGAGCTGGAAGGCGTCGTCGCGCAGCACCTGCGGGTTGTAGGTCGCGAAGTTGCGGGTTTCGCCGCCTTCGTAGTGATGCCGCTCCGTCTTCCAGTTCGCCTGGATCGGGAGGTGGCAGCCCGCGCACGTCGGCGTCCACGAGAGGTGGCACGTGAAGCAGCTCATCTTCTCGTCCGCGTGTGCGAGCGCCTTCGCCGGATCCGCGCCGAAGCCGCCCGCGCGTCCGTCGGCGCCCGCCCACGTCAGTTTCGCGCGCGCCGCCTTCTCGTTGTAGCTCGCGCTCCCCTTCGTGACGCTGTCCTTTACCAGCGACACCTCCCACTCGAGCTCGGGATCCAGCGCCGATCGCTGGAACAACTTTCCGTCGCGCCACTCGAAACGCCGCTGGCCGTCCTGCGTGCGCAGCAGCGACATGTCCATTCCGCCGGGGCCCGCCGCGGGACCGGACGTGCGAAGCGTCGGATACGCGCGAGCCGTTCCGTGGCAGTCGCGGCAATCGACTTCGATCGCGGCCGCGACCTCGCCGTAGATGTGGCCGTTGCCGTGAGCGTCCTGGGAGAAGTGGCAGTCGACGCAGGCGAAGCCCTTCTCCGCGTGGATCGACGTGAGGTGCACCGCCTTCTCGAACTTCTTCGGGTCCTCGTCAGCGACCGGCGCGCCCGCCGCGTCGAGCAGCGTTCCGTGCCGATCGCGCTTGTAGACCGCGCGGAAGTTCCAGCCGTGCCCGTGGTAGTCGGCGAACTGCGTGTCCTTCAGCGTTGGATTGAGCGAGGACACGTCCTTCAGGAATTCCGGATCGCCCCAGTTTCCGCGGACCGCCGCTTCCTCCGGGTTGCGGGCGAGTACCTCGAGCATCTCGCGGGCGCTGGGGTACTTCTGCTTCTCCGGCCACATCGCGGGCGCGTCCGATTCGTAGTCCCACATCGTGTAGCCGTAGAAGCTGTTCACGAACACGTTGGGCTGATGCATGTGACAGACCATGCACTGCGACGACGGGATCGCGCGCGTGAGCTCGTGCCGCAGCGGATGTCCCGACTCGCTTCGGGAAATCGTCGGATCGGCCGTCTGGGTCTTCCCCTCGTTGCCGAACTTCGCGTGGCTGCCGGAGTGCCGCGGGTTGCGGTCGTTCGCGTACACCGTGTGGCAGGCCGTGCAGCCCGACGAGCGATAATCGCCCGGCTGCTCGTTCGTGCCGAGAAACCAGAGGTTCGGATCGTTGAGGCGCGTCTTCGCGAGGTTGATCAGCGGAACCGCGATGCGGCTGCCGGTGCCCGGGCCGCGATTCGACTGGCGGATGTCGGGTTTTCCGGGATCGTCGAGTGTCTGGAGTGACCCGCCGGGATTCGGCAGGGCGACTTCGGGGAACTGGCTGGAGACCACGCGGCCGCCGCGCTCGAACACACGGAAGACGTCGGCCGGCGGAACCGTTTCCCACGCGGGCAGCGGGCCGAGCCCGGGCAGGATCCCCATCGCCGTGAGCCGTTCGTCCGGCACGACGGGATTAAGGATCGCGGCGGGTGTGCCGTCGGGCGCGTAACTCTCGCCGAGCACGTAACGCTTCTGCGGGAGGATCCCGTTGTTGTACGCGGCGCCGCCCCAGAACATCGCGGAGGTGGACATCAGGCTGCGCTCCGTCGCCTGGATGATCGGCAGGTGACACGCGCCGCAGGCTTCCCGCGCCACGCGCAGGTCGCCCGGATTCACGAAGCGGATGTAGGCGGGGTGTTCCTTGTTCAGGAGCGTGTAGCTGCGCTCCGGGTTGCGCGATGTCTTCCACGCATCCGGAAAACGCGGCAGCACGTGCGCCGCGTCCATCACACGCCGGTACGCGGCGCTCTCCCTTTCCGCGCCCGCGGGCCGGGTGACCGACGCGGCGCCTCCGTGGCAGTCGGTGCATCCGAGCACCACACCCTCGCTGACGTGCATCGACGCGCGATCGGTGTCGGTGTGGCACGTCCGGCAGCCGGCCGACTTCGCGTCCGCCGCTTCGTTCGACTGGCTGTCCGGCGACGGCGGCGCCGTCACGTAGTCGCGCGTCACGCTCGACGCGCTCTCGCTCGCGAAACCCGGCCGCGACAAGGCGCCGGCGCAAGCCGCGGACGCGGCGGCGAAGAGCAGGAGGCGGCGGGCAGGCAGAGGACGCGCGTTCATCAGTAGCGAAAGAGGAGGCTGGAGAGGAAGGAGTAGGGACGGTCGATGCCGGAGCCCGTGGGGAAGAGGTCGCGATAACCCTGACCCGGGACGAGTGTCGAGGCCGAGACGCCGAGCACGATGTTCTGGCTCATCAACGGCCGGTACTGGATCGCGAGCGAGAGGTCCGCGCCGATGTCCTCACCGATGCGTTTCTGCGTCCGGATCGCCTGGAGCACTTCCGTCGTGGCGAACCGCAGCCAGGACGCGTTCGCGATCACGCGGAGCTCCGGCATCACGTTGAAGTCGCCGCCGACGCCGGCGAGCACGAGTCCGGGGTTCACGAAGTTCGACTGCCCCTCCTCGCCCGACGACCGGAGGCTCGGAAGAACGCCGTTGCGCGCGGACAGGCCGACGCCGGCGCCGCCGACGAACGGGATCGCCTGGCGGATCCAGAAGCTCGTGTTCGATCCGGCGAACTGCGGGTTCTCGACGATCGCGTCGAATCCCGTCTGGCGCCCGTCGTAGGGATCGCGATCACCCGATGCCACGAGCAACGACCCGCGCACGCGCAGCCAGTCGAAGTCGATCGACGGCTCGATCGCCGCGAAACCGGCGACGATCTCCGCCGGCTCGCGGCGGAACGGATCGTGGCTCGTGCGTCCGACGAGGGCGTACGCCGCGTGCGTCACGTTCAGCCGGCCGAAGTGCCCGTCGCCGTTCCATCCGAGGTAGACGACGTCGTAGTCGTGCGGCTCGCCGTCCCCGAGAAGAGCCGGCCGCACGCGGAAGCCGTTGCGGTCGTAGTGCTCCTCGTCCTCGCGGTTGCGGTTGTAGATCGCCACGAGCTGCGTCGTGTGTCCGAGGGCGAGCAGGTCCTGGAGGAACAGATTCGCGACGAACACGTCGTCGTCGCGCAGCGGCTCGGAAACGTCGTTCAGGCCGGAGTTCGTGTCCTTCTCGATGCGCCGGAACCACGCGAGGTTGTATTGCAGCGCGTTGTTCGCCCGCGTTCCGAAAAGCCGCACGCCCGCCGCCGCGTCCTGGAAAACGAAGCCGCGGAAGTCCGCGTTGAAGGGCTGGATGCCGGCGCGGAGGCTGTCGAAGTCGTAGCGGACCGACGCGTTCCGCAGGTGCTTGTCGACGAACGCCTCCTGCACGCCGGCGAAGTGCCGTACGCGCTGCCGCGGCGCCGCCGTTGGATCCGCCGTGAGGAGCTCGACCTCGCGAGTGAACGTGGCGTTCAGGTTGATCGCGGGCGCGAAGCGGATCTCCCAATCCGGCGGACGGAACGTCGTGTCGCCCTTGATGAGCGAAACCGAGGGCAGCAGCTGCTGCACCACCGTCTCGCTTCGCCCATCGCCGAACGAGCCGTTCTGCCCGGGCTTCGTCGCGACCTGCGGCGCGACCGGCACCGGGATGTGGCGCAGCTCGACGATCGTCTCGGGAAGGGCGCTCACGTTGACGAACCACTCGTCTCCGAGCCTCGACGGCCAGACGGGGCGGTCGCCCTTCAGCGTGTTTTGCGAATACGGATCGGCGATCCGCTCCTTCACGCCGAGCGCGTCGACGATGCGCCAGCGATCCGGCACCACCACGAGCTCGCGAGGATCACTCGCGAGAGGAGGCGCCACCTGCATCGGATCGATGACGATCACCGACGTCGGGCGTGAGCCCAGGCCGGGACGCCGGAGGATGATCGGCACCGAGGGAGGCTCCGCCCTGGGCGCCGCATCGGCCGGCGTTTCGTCGGCGCGGCCGACTCCGGAGGCGCCGAGCGCGAGCACGAGTACGAGCGCGCAGAGCCTCACTTGCCGTCGCATGGCTCCTGCGCCGAGGAGTCGAGGAACGGCGACGCCGGGCACGCGACGTAGCGCAGCCGGGAGCCCTGGGGAGTGAGCGTGTCCGCGCGGTCGCCGGGACTCGCGTTGGAGATCGATCCCCCCGCGAGGTGCACGCCGAGGAACGCGATCAGGTCGTCCTGCGCGGTGCCGTCGCCGGACACGCCGATGCCGCCGGCGAGAACGCCGTTCCGGTAGATCGGGAATCCCCCGGGGAAGATCTGCAGGCCGTTGCGCGCGGTCCTCGGGTCGGGTGTGCACCCCTGGCCGGAGAAGGCCGGCGACGTGACGTTGACCGCGCCTCCCACGATCGCGTCGATCGAGACGTCGAGCTGGATCCCGGTGTCGAACGGACTCCAGAGCTCGAAGTCGATCGACAACGGGCCGTTCGGCTTGCCCTCGATGCCGTCCGGATAGAACGGCCGAGAGAGGTTTCCGATGGACCGCGAAGAGAACGCGGTGCCGTCGAACGGATCTCCGCCGAAGAACGCGTCGGTCGCGGCGCGGTAGTCCCGCCTCCGGACGGGCTTTGTCGAGAACGTTGCGTCGAGCAGTTCCGCCGCGTCGGCGCGCGAGAAAAGCATCGCCGTGCGTGCCTTCTGCACGGAAACATCGATGCCGAACACCGGCGCGTCCGGCGTGCGGACGAGGCCGAGGACCTCGCCGTCGAGATCGACGACGGAGATCGTCACTTGCGCGCTCGACCCGACCGGATGGCGGATCTGGCCGCGAGTGCGCACGGCCGTCTCCAGCGCACGCCGGAGGATCGACGTCACGTCGACTGCGAGCAGGCCGGAGGCGCCGTCGATCGGCGGATAACGATTCGCGCCGGCGCCGTCCGCGAGCACGAAGCCGTCGAGGTCCGCGAACGTCGACGTGTCGGCGAGGATTCCCGACGACGCCGTTCCGAACGTGACGCCGTCGCGGTAGCCGTCGATTTCCGCGAAAAAACCCGGCGCGTCGACGAGCTCTCCGGCGACCGCGAGAATCGACTCGTCCGCGTCCGCGGGGTCCGTGTCGGTGCCGCCGCCTTTCGTGTAGCGCAACGTCGCCGGTCCGAGCGAGATGTGGTCGGCGCGGATCGACGCCGGCGCGAGGAATCCCGACGCGCCCGCGAGCGCCACGCGCTCGTCGAGGTCCTCCTGTTTCGTCGCACCGCCGCGGTCGATGCCGATCACGCCGCCGAGCTCCGCGACGCCGATGCCGCCGACGACGGCGCCGTCGAGATAGAGCGGCAGGCCTCCTGGAGAGCCCGCCAACCCGAGCGGCGATCGTTGCGGGCCGACGGCATCGACCGAGAGCCGCGAGCGCATCACGTCGGAGCACGAGAGCTGCGAGAACTGGACGCCGAAGAGCGGACCCGACGCCTGGTCTCGCACGCCCGGAGGGAAGTTCTCCTGGATGATGTAGCTCGCGGTGCGCGTGCTGAACGCGTTCCCCGAGCTCGAGAGGTACGCGCCGGTGACCGCCTTGGTGATCGCGGCCTCCCACGTCGGGACCTCGACGTCCTCGAGCCCGCCGCCGCTGCTGGGATAGCCGCTCACGAGCCGTGAGTCCTCTTCGAGCGCGCACGCCGCGTCTTCGGTCTCGTACACCGCGAGCACGTTTCCGCTGCGATCGACGACGGCGATGCTCACGCAGCGCTGCTGCGCCGACGCCTCGGTAACGGCCTGCGCGAGAATGCGCCGCACGTCGGCCGACGTGAGATTCCGCGCGGCCGCGCGACAGTTGAGACAGGGCGGTCCGAAGTCCGCTCCGCGCTCGCACGACGCGAGCGTGAGAAGCGCAGCGACGGCGCCGATCGCGAACGCGCGGAGCTTCACGTCAGCGAACCGCCTGCGCGTCCGCGAGTGAGCCGGACTCGTGCGCATGGAAGCCGTGGCAGGACTCGCAGCTGCTCGTGACCTTCTCCGCCTGAGGCTCGCTCACGTGGCATTCCCGGCACGTCGCGATCGAGGGAAGCATCACGTCGGTCGCGACCGCCGACGTCGTCACGATGGAATGGCAGCGCGTGCACGCCACGGACGCATGGCGCGAGTGCTCGAACTCGCTCTTCGGCAGCCAGCGCCCGGCCTGCACCACGTGCCGCACGCGCCACGTGACGCCGCGGATTCCCGCCGGATCGTCCGCGCCCGTCGCGACGCGCTCGATCTGGTGGCAGTCGTGGCACGCGCGCTTCTCGAACAGCTCGAAGGCGGCCCTCTCGGCCGCGTCGTTCACCCACTGCACCGTGGACGGTATCGACGAGCCCGTGTCCTGCATGTTCTCGCCGGGCCGCACGATGCTGGTCGCGGTTCCAGGCTTCGCCATCGGCGTCGCGCCGAGCGCAACGCCCGCGTAGAACTCGCGCAACGTGGTCATCACGCCCGCGACCGAACCGTGCGGAACCTGCCGCGACGTCCGTCCCGGCTCGAAGTCGAGGCGATGGCAGCTCGCGCAGTGCCGCTCCATGCTCACCGGTTTGTAGAAGTGGCGGCCGGATTCGAGCTCGTGGCAGTCGGCGCACTGCATCACGACCTTGCCGTCGCTCCCGGGCGGCGCGAGCGGACTGCGCACGCCGTCCTTCGCGAGATGAACCGCGTGCGTGAAGCGCAGTCCTCCGTCCCAGCTCGCGCTGCGCGAATCGTCCTGCGAGATGCGCGCGATTCCGCCGGACGCCTGCACCATGGAAATGCGGAACGCGGGATGCCCCGCGCTGAACCCGGCGATGTCGTCGAGCCCGGCCTCGGGATGTTTCGTCGCGAGCGTTCCGTGACAGGCGACGCACAGCTGCGGATCGCTGTCCGCGAGAGAGCGCAGGCCGCGATGCTCGCGGTGACACTCCGCGCATCTCGCGCCACCGGTCACGGCCAGACGGAGCGTCGGATCGCCGATGTGCTCGCCGGTCGTCGCGTGGCAGGCGAGGCATTCCGCGTCTTGCACCGTCGCGAACGGTTTCGCGTGGCAGGCGTGGCACTCGCCCTCGATGCTTCGATGCGCCGAGGAGACGGGGCCTGCGCTCCACGCGATCGCCGGGTTGAGGCCCACTTCCTCGAGCTTCGCGCGCGCTCCGGGCACCGCGGCGTTCAGCAACGGCAGCACGAGAAAGGGCACCGCGAGGAGACACGCGAGCAGGAGCGCCGGGCGCCGCATCCCGAAGGAAGCCGTCGCGAGACTCTTGGGCAGCCTGTGCCGTCGCGCGGTCTCGACGTCGGTGGCCGCCTGGATCCGCTCGATGCTGAGGACGAGATCGTGCGCCGGATAGCCCTCGCCCGCGTTGGCCTCCACGACCATGCGGAACGAGCCGATGTCGATCGCCATTCCGATCGCGAGATCGGCGTTCTTCGAGAAGGCGCCGTCGACCCGCAAGTCCGGCCCGGCGCTCTCCAGCGTAAGGGTGCCGAAGGACCGCTGGCGGATGACCGCGTGGTCCAGGGCGACGCGGGGATCGGCGAGGTGGATGTCCTTGTCGCTCGCGCGCCCGATCGCGATGGTCTCGCCCTCGACGATCCGCCCTTCGCGAACCGTCTCGCCCTTGCGATTGCGCCGCAGCTGCATCACGAGCAGCCGGATCTTTCCGTCGTCGCCGGACGCGCGGGCTTCTCCCGCCGTGACGATGCGGTCGACGATCACCTCGATGCCGGCGCCGAGCTGCTTGAAACGTATTCCCATTCCGGCGGCTTCGCCGGTCTTGGGGTCCTCGTCTTCGCGGATCCACGTGACGACGCCTTCGACTTCGAGATACCCGCCGCCCGCGAGCGCGATCTTCAGCACGACCTCGCGGCCGACAGGCATCGGCCGCGGCGTCTTCACGAAAATGCCGCCGCGCGACACGTTCCCGGCAAACTTCTCGACGAACGCGCCTTCGTTATCGACCTGCACCTCCGTGTCGAGCGGAACGCGCGTCTTCTGGCGGTTTTCCCGGTCCGGCAAAGCCTGCGAATCCTACGCGATGTGCGGCAACGCCGCTCAGCGGTAGACGAAGACGGCGGTGATGTGCGCGGCGAGCGCGACGAGGAGCCCGATCGTGAGCGGCACGTGCACGTGGATCCAGACCGCGAGCTGCGCACGCAGCTGGATGTCGCGCCTCGCGCGGCGCACCAGCACCGCCCGCCGCGCGAGGATGCCGAAGAGATTCGTTCCTGTCGCGGCGCTCGACCCCGTGAGCGTCGAGCTCAGCCCCTCGAGCTCCGTGAGCGCCGCCTCGGTCGGGTCGTTCGGCTGCTGACCGCGCAGCTGCTCGATCACCGATCCTCCGATGCGCGTCTCGTCGATCGCGCGTTTCACGAGACGGATGACCGCGTCGGGCAGCTCGAGCGCGGTCTTCGCCGCGGAGCGATCGAAGTCGGCGATCTCCACGAGGATCGAGTCGAGCGTGTCGTCGGCCAGGTTGCGGGAGATCTCCCGCGGCAAGCGGATGTACGCGACGAGCCCGAGAGCGCCACTCGCAATGACGGCCATCATCAATGCGTACGCGAGCGTGTGCACGTTCCACGCGAGCTCGAAGCCCGTGTGCAGGGAGCCGACGACGACGAGAGCGAGCCCGAGATAGACGTGCAGGGAGAGCCAGCCCTGCACGGTGCCGAGCGACGAGAAGTAGCTGCGCTTCCGGACGCCGTACCACGTGAGGAGCAGCACGATCGCCGCGGCGATCGTTCCGAGTACGAGGCCGGTGGGAGTCCCGCCGAAGCTGACCGGGGCCGCGGACTCGCCGTCCCGCGCCCAGATCGAGACGAGGATCGACGCCCCGGCGAGCGCGAGCGCGACCTTCAGGTAGCGGTACCGTCGAAACTCGAGAACGTTCGGTCCGGTCATCCGTGAGGACGCGGAGGCTAACACTTCTCACTCGCTGCGCTCCTTGGGAACACCCAGCTCGCGTGGAGGCAAGAGAGCAACCCGGCTTCGGCCACGAGGCGAAGCGCTTCCTGGACTTCGACCGCAGCGTCCTCGGCGGGGCTGATTCCGGAACGTCGCTGCGATGAATAGACGCCCGGCCGAGCCGTAGTAGCTGATCGCCCCGATCTTCGAACCCTTGAAGATGGAGACGTAGAACTTCGCGGCCTCCAGCGCCTGGTCGTCGTACTACAGACACGTCTGGATCTTCCTCATGGGCGGAGCCTCCGCGGCGGCCGGCCCGTGTCCAGGCCGCCGGATTCCGACTCACGGGCGCACGTTCGCGTAAGGCGCGATCAAGCTCCCGGGAACGGTGGGCGTGCGATCCGTGCTCGTGAACGTCGTCGGACCGCTGAAGACCAGCGACCGCTTGACGACCCCGGACGATTCCGCGAACGAGAGCCACACCTCGTCGAGGGACGCAGCGAAGAAACCGCTGGGATAGCCGTCGTCGGACACTGTCGCGTCGCGTAACAGCGCCCCCGCAGGATCGTAGGCGCGCACCGTCCAGGAGAACGAAAACGGCACATTGAAAGCGTTGTACTGGGTGACCGCGAACCAGCAAGCCTCCGTTCCGCTCTGCGCATCGCGGATGGCGGCGGCAAATGCGTCGCGCGCTGTTCCACCGAAGTCGGGGATTCCGACCGTCCCGAGGAGGTGGGTGGTGCCGTCGTCATCATCGAGCCGGTACATCCGGAACTGGCTCGAGGAGGGTCGAATACGGTCGTTACTATGCAGAGGTCGTTGCTCGACGGAAGAAGCGCGAAGTCGCGCGCATCGGTGCCCGTCAGCTCACCGGGCAGGTCGAAGAGCGTGCCGGAGCTCCCGTCCGTGCCGATGATCGCAATGCGATCGAGCGAGGGGCGGTAGCTCCAGAGAAATCCGGCCACGCCGGTCTCCGGCGCGGACGGAACGAGGATTTGGCTGCCGCTGAACTCGGCTCCGATGTCCTCGCCGAGTGCGGCATCGCCAATCCGCGTCGCCTCCACCGGGTCGGTTTCGAGGTTCAGCCGGAGGAGCCCATCCGCCGCGGTGACCCAGGCCGTGTGTCCGCCCGGCGCCATCCGAAAAACGCGGTTGGACTGACCGAATGCCGACAGGTTGCCCGTGGCCGCATCGCGGAATCGATCGAGTGTCGCCGTCACCTCGCCGTCAGGTCCGACGCGCGCGAACATCCGGTATCCGAGGTCGGAAACGATCACGGGAATGACGACGCCGCCCGTGAGCGGATCGAGTCCCGCCGGCTCTCGTGTCGCGACCGCGCCCTCTGCCGCTACGCCGGAAAGGTCGAACGCCTCCCGTGCGGTCAGCGCGAACTCGCTGGGTCCTGCGACGGCGGACCAGAAGAGACCGTCGGCATCGACGAAAAGCGGAGCCGGAGGCGGTAAGCCACTCACCTTCCGCTTCACGAGCCGGCCCGCCGAATCGATCCGCAGGACGAACGCCTGCCCGTTCGCGGACGCTCGCAACGCGAGCGAACCATCCGGCGCTGCGACGGCGCGCGAGGAAGGCGCGAGGTCGAGCGCGGGGGCCTCCGCGATGACGGCCGCTTCGAGTGCCGCGGCGTCGAGCGAGGACGCGTTGGCGAGCGCGTTGTCGAGGACCGACGCATCGAGGCGGAGGAACCCGCGGCCACCGACGAAGATCCAGAGCTCGTCGGGCCCTGCCCACCAGGGCCCACCAGCGACCGCTGCGTCGAGCGCAATCGACGCCCTCGGAGCTCCGGTTCCTTCGAAAAGGTCGAGCGTCGTGTCACCCGGCTCCGCCGGCGCGGGCGCACATGGAGGAGATCTCTGCGCGCTCGACGAAAACGATCCGCATGGTCGGACTGTCCGGCTTCGAGGACGCCTTCCCGCGCGAGCTCTCCGGCGGGATGAAGCAGCGCGTGGGCGTCGCCCGTGCGCTTGCCGTCGATCCCGAGATCATCCTCATGGACGAGCCGTTCAGCCACGTGGACGCGCTCACCGCGGAGACCTTGCGGGCCGAGATCGTGGATCTCTGGCTCGCCACCGACAGCAACCCGAGCTCCATCGTGCTCGTCGGGCACGACGTGAGCGAGGTGGTTTCCATGGCCGACCGGATCGTGGTGATGAGTGCCGCTCCGGGACGGGTCCGGACGGTCATCGAAAACCGCCTTCCACGCCCGAGAGAGCCGCACTCGCCGGAGTTTCTGCAGTTGGTGGAGCGGGTGCACGAAGTGATCGCTGGCTCGCAGCTCGCGGACGTTCCGAAGGCCGCACCCGCGGCCGGCCTCGCCTTCGAGCCGTTTCCGGCCGTGACGCCGGAGCAAGTCGCGGGAGTGCTGGAATACCTCGCGTCTCACGGGGGAAAGAGCGACGTGTTCCGCATCGGTCACGATACGCGGCAGGAGTTCGGGGCGGTGATCGATGCGGTCAACGCGGCGGAGCTTCTGGACCTCGTGGAAACCCCCCGCCGTGAGGTCGTCCTCTCGCAGGCGGGCCGTTTCTTCGTCACCCTTCCAGCCGGGGAGCGAACGCGCGTCTGGCGGGACCCGCTCAGCAGGCTCACGCTGTTCCGGGAGTTGACGCGCGAGCTCATGGCGAGTCCGGGACGATCGCTCGGCCGCGTAGACGTCGTCGAATGGATCGGGCGCGTGCTTCCGACCGAGAACGCCGAGACGATCTGCGAGACGATCGTGCGCTGGGGAGAGGTTGCCGGAATCCTGGAGAGCGATGTGTCCGACGCACGTGTCTCGCTCACGGCGCCGACGCCACCGGGAGGGCGTTGACCATGTCGGGCTCGGGGGTGACGAACGACGTTCCGGCGACCGTGCCGCTGTGCGAGCTCAAGAACGTGAGCCACGAATTCGAACTGCCGGACGGAAAGCGGCTGCGGGTCCTCGAGGATGTCTCGCTGTCGATCCGGCCTGGCGAAGTGGTCGCACTCCTGGGACCCTCGGGCTGCGGGAAATCCACGATCCTGAGGATCATCGCCGGCCTCCTTCAGCCTGCGTCGGGTCAGGTTCTCTTGCACGGACGAGCCCTGCGCGGGCGGAACGCATCGACGGCGATCGTGTTCCAGAGTTTCGCGCTCCTTCCCTGGCTCACCGTGCGGTCGAATGTCGAGGTGGTCCTGCGTGCGACAGGTGCGTCTTCTTCCGACGCCCGGCGACGCGCAGAGGACGCAATCCGGGTCGTCGGCCTGGCAGGATTCGAGGACGATTCTCCGCGAAATCTTTCCGGCGGCATGAAACAGCGCGTGGGCATGGCGCGCGCGCTGGCGGTGGATCCGGAGATTCTGTTGATGGACGAGCCGTTCGCGCACGTCGACTCCCTCACGGCAGAGAGCCTGCGCGCGGAGATCCTCCGCATCTGGACGGACACGCACAGGCCCTCCTCGATTCTGCTCGTGAGCCACGACATCGCGGAGGTGGCATCGATGGCCGACCGAATCGTGCTGCTCGCTGCGAATCCGGGCCGCGTGCGTGCGGTGATCGAGAATCCGGTGCCTCGCCCTCGGGATCACGCTTCTGCGGAGATGCGCACGCTCATGGACGACCTCCACGAAGCGATTGCCGGACACGAGTTCCCGGTTTCTTCGCCGACGACCGTCGGCGGCAGCGTCTACGAGCCGATTCCCCCGGTCTCGGGGAACGAGGTCGCGGGCCTTCTCGAATGGCTCGACGCGCGCGGCGGTTCCGGCGATCTCTTCCGCATTGCGACCGAGACAGCCGCGCCGTACGGCCGGGTCTTCCTCGTCGCCAAAGCAGCCGAGATGCTCGACCTCGTGGAAACCCCACGGCGCAGGGTCGCGCTTGGCGATCTCGGCCGCCGCTTTCTCAAAGCGACGCCGGCCGCGCGCAAACACGTATGGCGGCAGCAACTGCTCACACTCGAGCTCTTCCACGAGATCCAGGCGGTGCTCGATGCGTCGAGCGAGAAGAGACTTCCCGCGGCACGTGTTCTCGAGGCCATTGCCCGGTCTCTGCCGCAGGAGAACGCGGACCGCACCTTCGAGTCGTTCGTCTCGTGGGCGCGCTTTGGAGATCTCCTCGACTACGATCCCGTCTCGGGTGATGTCTGGCTCAACGAGGAGGCCGCACCCGAGTCCGAGTCCGGATCGTGAGGCTCAGATAGCAGGCGCTACGCGCGAGCCGGCTCACACCCGGACCCGACGGCCTGTACCGCCACGATCTACCGGGTCGCCTGCCGCACTTCCGGATCTCCAACGCGATCCGGATCCGTGTCGCGGAACTCGAGGCGACTACTTCGCTTTCGCCTCGACCGCGGACGCCATCTTCTCGAGGTTCTCGGGAGTGAAGTCGTCGGTCTTGAGGTTCACCCCGACCGGGGTCTCTCCCCCGTTCTTCCCGACGATCTTCTTCGCGGCGATCACGCGAGCGACATCGCGCAGCAGCCCGGCGATCTTCTTTGCCTCGAAGGCGAACTCATCGCCGTGGACGAAACCATCGCTCGCCTTCGGCATGTGTTCGAAGCCTGGGAGGCCCTCTGGAACCTTGATCCTCTTGTCGAGCCGGAAACCGAGCTTTGCCAGAACCGTGCGCGGCTTCTCGTTCTCGGCGTGAACGTGCGCGATCAGGGCAGGGAGCGACTCAGGATCGTTGTCCCACATGAAGCGTGCGATCGCGAGGCGCGCCAAGGCCTCTCCGATGCCGAGGCCCCGATGCTCCGCACGAACGAACGCGCCACCGTACTCAGCAGGAGGCATCTCCGCCTCGGTCGTGAGCGGAACTTTGACGTAGCAGCAGCCTACGAGCCGGCCTTCGTGGTCACGAGCGATCCAGAGAACGCCCTCGCCGATGAGCGTCCCAATGTCCTCGCGTGCGAGCTTCCGGATGTGCTTCTCCGGATTCTCGAACACGAGGGCATAGACGTCTTGAAGATCGACGTCCTGAGCCGTGCGGAGCGTGAGCGAGAGAGGCACCCGGCGGCCTTATTCGTCGCTCGACGCTACCGCTTCGACGCCGACGCGAGATACGCCGCAACCGAGGGGCGGATGGGCGTAGACGCGCCGCGAACCTGTCGCTCAGCCTTCTGCAGGAAGAACCGGATGATGCTCTTGCGGGCGAAGACAGCCGGGGCCGTGTGGCCGTTCTTCCACCGGCTCACAGTTCCAGGCGCCGTGTCGAACTTCTCAGCGATCTCTTCGAGGGTCATCCCCGTGAGCTGAAGTCCCGTCGCGACAAGGTTGCAGAAGGCGGTCTTGTCGCTCGGATCGAGGCGCTTCGCGTAGTCGATGAACTCGTTGATCGTCATTGTTCCAACTGGTAGGGCAAGAGTAGCTTGCCCAAAGAGTGGTTACAATACGCAACATAGTCAGTCTATATTCAACTGCAAGTTCAAATGGATGGCATTCTCAGTGCAAGTTCAGTGGCCAGCAACCTACAATCCCTTCATGGCTCGGTCCTGATGTTCTCGAGGCCATTGCCCGGTCTCCTCGACTACGATCCCGTCTCGGGTGATGTCTGGCTCAACGAGGAGGCCGCACCCGAGTCCGAGTCCGGATAGCTTCATTCCCTCAAGGTCCTTGCCGAGAGCTGTGAGAAACGGTTCTTCGGACACGAGGGGCAGCCCGCCCGTCACGCGTCGGAGGCGGGATGCTCCTCAGAACCGCAGGCGGTAGCCGACTCGAAGGCCCAGGCCACCGAGGTTTCCCGAACCCGTGGCCTTCACGCCGCTTGCGGTGAGGAAACGGAAGGAGAGATCCGCGGCGACGGCGCCGGGGCCGAGCGGGAGCTCCGCTCCTCCGAGGAGCTCGGCGCCCATGGCGGTGGAGCGCTCGGTGTTCGTGCCGCCGCCGGCGGAACTGGTGACCCTCACCGGCGCGAACACCGGTCCGGCTCCCGCCGCGATCCACACCGGCCCCGCAGGCTGGTGCCAGAGAGCGTGGATGGCGACCGGGATTGCCGAGACGGAAACCGTGTACCCCTGGCCATCGGGCAGGCCGGGTTCGCTCGCGTCACCCGACGCGCTTGTCTGAGCGAAGCCCAGCTCGGCGCCGACGACGAGTCGTCCGTCCATCGCCACCGGTCGACGCACGGAAAAAGCGAGCCCCGTGCTCATCCCGAGATCGCCTCCGGGAATCGCGACTCCCGCCGTGAGCCCGAAGGCACCGACGCGACCGCCATACGGATCGGAGGGCGCCGCTTTCGCCGCCTCCGGAGTGGGCGCAGGTGCGGGAGTGGCTGATGCAGCTGGCGCGGGAGTCGGCGACGCGGCCGCGAGCACCGTGGCAAAAAGAAGCGAGAGCATGCGATCTCCTCGAAAGTTTTTTCAGAACACCGCGCCGACGACTGTCGTGACCGAGTTGTCGCCGTCCGTGGTGCCGCCGACGACATAGATATATCCGCGGGCGCGCGCTCCGCCAGCCTGTGCCAGCGGGTCGGGCAACGACTCGCCGGTGCTGTTCACGTTCTTGAGCTGGGGCGCAACGGTGGCCGCGCACCCTCCCAATCCGGTTCGACAGATCTCTCCCGTGGAAACCGAGGCGGAGGGCGCGCCGGTTGAACCGCCGATGAACCAGAGGTAGTCGCCGGCCACCGTGGAAACCTGGGCCGCGCCCGCGTTCCCTCCGTCGGCCAACGTCAGCCACGCACCGAGCGAGCCGTCCGCCTGGATGGCGGCGGCCTCGATCCCGGTGGTGTAGTTGCCGAGTGTGGGGCCCTCGCCGCCGACCACATAGACGAAGGCATCCGGCTCGGCGATGCCGAGCGGCGCGGAACGCGCGTCACCGAGGGAGGCGAACGGCTCGCGCCGCGCATCGGTGAGCAGCGCCCCGCCGGTCGTGAACGCGCCGAGAAAGCCGTTGCTGCCCACCACCGCGTACTCGTAGTCGGCGCGAAGGCCTCCGAGGTTTTCGCCGCCGATGATGTAGACGTAGCTCGATCCGTAGAACGCTCCGTTCGGAGCGCGGCCCTGCGTGACCGTTGCGCGGCCACGAGCGCTCGGAAGGTTCCCGAGCGCGATCCAGCTTCCCAGGCCGCCGCCCACTTTCGGAGCCGCCAATCCGGGCGCCTGCGTGCCGTCGTCGACGTAGGTGAGGCCCACGATGCCCGCTTCCAGCAACCGCTCTTCACCCAACGCCCCGTTCGCCACGGGCGTGCGATAGATGTTGTAGCTGGTGACCACTCCCTCTGCGGGAGCGTCCCACGAAAGAGCGACCTGCGAGCCCGCCGCAACGGTGATCACGTCGAAGTCGCTCGCTCGCGACTCTCCACCAAGGTTGTCGGGGTCGGAGACGGTGGCGCTCACGCGGTAATACCACGTGCCGCCGGGGAGGGATCCGGCGGCGCCCAGGCTGGCCTGCAGGTTGTCGGGAGCGCCGCCGCTCCGCAGAACCTTCGCGCGCTCGACGTCGTCGAGGAACGTGCCGGTCTCGTCCACGCCGCCGGCGACGAACAGATAGCCAGACGTTGCCCAGGCCACCGGCTCGAAGCGGCGAGCGCTCATCACGCTCGAGTCCACTCCCCAGTTTCCGGGACGGCCGAACGCGTTCAGCGGCGCCACGGCGACATCGCGGTAGACCTCCACCACGTTTCCGGCAGAGTCGGTGACCTGACCGCCGACGGCGTAGAGGAAATCACGCCCCAGGTCGTCCGACGCGGCGACCAGGCTCAATCCGCGGCGTCCGGCAGGCAGATCCGAGAGGTCCTCCCACGGACCGGGGTTTCCGGAAGGTCCGGTCACGGTGAAGACCGCGTACTCGCCGTAGGCTCCGTCGGACGGTCGCGTCACTCGCACCAGGTAGTTGCCGACCGAGAGCGCCGTCGTGGGGATCGTGGCCTGGATGACGGAGGGCGGCGTCAGCGTGGTGATGACGGCAGAAACGAGCGTGCCGTTCAGATCCACGAGGTCGACGGTGGCGTCGGCCGGGAAGTTCGCGCCGGAGATGGTGACGGCGACATCGTTCTGCGTCGTCCCGTTCGACGGGGTGACGTCGTCGATGCGCGGAGGCGGGTCGACCGTGATGGTGAATGCGCTGTTGAGAACGCCGATCGATCCGTCGGGGTTGATCACACGGAGGTCGTAGGTTCCGGGCGTGAGTCCTTCGGGGACCTCGGCGAAGAGCGAGCTCGAGTCGAGGAAGGCGACGCGCTCCAGCTCCGTTTCCGGCGTGGTCAAAAGGAACGCGCGCGGAGTGCTCTGGAAGATCCCGCCGAGGATCTCGACCGGCGTGGATTCGCCGGTCCACCCGAACCGCGGGACGACCTGCGTGATGGTGAGGTCATCCGGCTCGATCGCTTCGTAGGCGGCGTCGAGGGTCGTGGAGTTGCCGTTCGGGTTGCGCACCCGGATTCCGTAGACGCCGAGGGGAATGCCCGCGGGGACCGTGACCTGGAGCCGGCTCGAGGAGACGAACTCCACCGGCGAAAGCTCGATGTCCGCGCTGCTGCCGAGGAGAAATACTCGCGGCAGCGCCACGCCGACGCCGCCCTCCGCCGCGTCCACCGGCATCGGCGAGAATCCGGAGCCGTCGATGGTGACGGGCACCGAGATGGAGTTCGCGCCTTGCGAGGGAGAAACGGTGGTGATCCGGGGCTTCGGTCCACTTCGCCCGGAGCACGCCGAGACGAGCATCGCGGAGGCAACGAGGGATCCGAAAACCAGGCCGGCACGCCGGCCTGCGCGGGCAGTCATCATGGGGCTTAGTTACGCCCCGAGCGGAAGACGGTCAACACCGGTTTTTCGGCTGAGGGCGAGCTATCGTGGGGCCGTGGGGCTCGCGGTCCGGGCGGTGGGGTCGATCGAGGACGTGCCACGCGACGCGTGGGACGCGCTCGCGGGCGATGCTCCGCCGTTCGTCCGCTGGGGATGGATCCACGCGCTCGAGGCGTCGGGCTCCGCCACGAAGAAGACCGGCTGGGAGCCGCGACATCTGACGGCGTGGCGCGGAACGACGCTCGTCGGCGTCGCGCCCGTCTGGAAAAAAACGCATTCCTACGGTGAATACATCTACGACTTCGGTTGGGCCTCCGCTGCGCAGGAGATGGGGATCGCGTACTACCCCAAACTCCTCGTCGGCGTGCCGCTCGGCCCGATCTCCGCGCCGCGATTCCTCGCCGCGCCCGGCGACGACGAAGCGCGCGGCGCTCTCGTGCAAGGCGCGCTCGATCTCGTGAAGACCGAGCGCTGTTCGTCGCTCCACGTGATTTTCCCTACGGAGAGCGAAGCGGACGCGCTCGAGCGCGGCGGCTTCAGCCGCCGCACCGGCATGCAGTACCACTGGAAGAATCCGGGCTACGCGACGTACGACGACTACCTCGCGCGATTCGCGTCGAAGCGCCGCACCCAGATAAAGCGAGAGCGCGGAGCCGCCGAGAAGCAGGGCATCCGCATCGCGACCGTGCGCGGCGACGCGATCCAGCCGATCCACGCGGATCGCGCGTGGTCGTTCTACGAAGCGACCGCGGGCGGCCGCGGGTGGGGCCACGTCCAGCTCACGCAGGACTTCTTCCGGCGCATCTTCGAGACGTTCCGGAGCGAGGTGGAGCTCGTCGAAGCGACGAAGGACGGGCGCGTGATCGCGGGCGCCTTCAACGTCGCGTCGGGCGGCCGGCTCTACGGACGCTACTGGGGCTGCTTCGAGGAGCACCCCTTCCTGCACTTTCACGTGTGCCTCTACCACTCGATCGACGAGTGCATCCGGCTTGGCCGGACCGTGTTCGAGCCGGGCGCGGGCGGCGAGCACAAGATCGCCCGCGGCTTCGCCCCTTCTCCCGTACACTCCGCCCATAAGATGTTCGACCCCCGCCTGGACCGAGCCGTGCGCGATTTCGTGAAACGCGAGCGCGAACACCTCGTGCCCGTCTTCGAACAGGGAGAAGAGATGGCGGGCATAGTCCGACCTTGGAGGACGTGGGGGTCCGGGGGCGAAGCCCCTGGAAACCAGTAGCCTTATGAGCACCCTTGATTTTCATGTGCCCGGTGGCGAGGTTGGGTCTGTGCCCCGTCTCGCAGGACCCGGAAAACGACCCGGCGACGACGACCGGGGGATCACGGTCGTCGATCCGAAGCAGGACCTGAAGGCCAAGCTCAAGAAACCGAAGCAATGGAAGGTTCTGCTCCACAACGACAACTACACGACGCGCGATTTCGTCGTCTTCATCCTTCAGACCGTCTTCGGAAAAGGCGAACCCGAGGCCGTGCGCATCATGATGCACGTGCACAACAGCGGAATCGGTGTCGCCGGCATCTATACATACGAGGTCGCGGAGACGAAGCTCGAGTCGACGATCTCGCTCGCACGGCAGAATGAATTCCCGTTGATGGCCTCGATGGAACCCGCCGAAGGAACCGAAGAATGAATCCCCCCAGCATCAGCCAGGATCTCCAGAGGAACTTCCGCACCGCGGTGGAGTTCGCGCGCGAGAAGCGCCACGAATACCTCACGCTCGAACATCTGCTCTTCGCCATCGCCGGTGACAAGAAGGGCGGCGAGGTCCTCAAAGGCGCCGGAGCGAACGCTCCCAAGCTCAAGAAGGAGCTCGAGGCGTTCATCGCCGAGACCTACGCCACGCACGAGCGCTGGGCTCCCGACATGGAGGTCGATGTCGACGAAGACGGCCAGGTGATCGTTCGGCGCGCCGGCGGTGACCCGCCCGCCGTCGCACCCGGCCCCGCCGCGGGCGATCCGCCGGCTCGGGCGAAGCGCTCGCGCACGGGCGATCCGCGCCTGCAGCCCGGCGACATCATCCTCGCCGTCGGCGAGCTCGCCGCTCGCGGACACGCGAACACCGCGCTCCTCTTCGAGGGCGACAAGAACACGATGGTGAAGCTCACCATCCAGCGCCCCTCGACCGAAGAAGCGTTCGTGATCTCGCTGCCGCGCACGGTCCTCGCGCCGCCGAAGCAGCCGGTCGAGACGATCGGCGTGCGGCGCGTCCTCGCTCGCGCCGCGATGCAGGCGCAGGCGTCGGAGCAGGAGACGCTCGACGTCGGCAACGTGCTCGTCGCGCTCTTTCGCGAAGAGGAGTCGCACGCGCTCTACCTGATGCAGCAGCAGGGCGTCACGCGGCTCGACTTGATGAACTACATCTCGCACGGCGTGCCGAAGGACGGCACGGCGAAGCCCGTCGCGCGGCCGGATCGCCAGGGAGCGGGCGCTCCCGGCAGCGACGAGGACGAGGACGGCGACGGCGAAGAGGATCCGTTGCAGTCGTGGGCGTCCGATCTGAACGATCGCGCGTCGAAGGGCCAGATCGATCCGCTCATCGGGCGTGAAGAGGAAGTCGAACGGCTCGTGCAGGTGCTCTGCCGCCGCCGGAAGAACAACCCGCTGCTCATCGGCGATTCGGGCGTCGGCAAGACGGCGATCGTCGAGGGCCTCGCGCTCCGCATCGTCAAAGGCGATGTCCCGGAGGCGATCAAGAAGAGCGTCGTGTACTCGCTCGACCTCGGCGGCTTGATTGCCGGGACGAAGTTTCGCGGTGAGTTCGAGCAGCGCCTCAAGGCGGTGCTCAAGGCTCTCGAGGAGAAGCCGGAGGCGGTCCTCTTCATCGACGAGATCCACACCATCGTCGGCGCCGGCGCGACCAGCGGCGGCTCGATGGATGCGTCGAACCTCCTCAAGCCCGCGCTGCAGAACGGCACGCTGCGCTGCATCGGCTCGACGACGTTCCAGGAGTTCAAGGCGAGCTTCGATCGCGATCGCGCCCTCTCGCGCCGCTTCCAGCGGATCGAGGTGCTCGAGCCGTCCGTCGAGGACACGATCAAGATCCTGCACGGGCTGAAGTCCCGCTACGAAGAGCACCACCAGGTCAGCTACACCGACGGCGCCATCGAGGCGTCGGCGCGGCTCTCCGCGAAGCACATCAACGAGCGGCTTCTGCCCGACAAGGCGATCGACGTGGTCGACGAGGCGGGAGCGCGCAACAAGATCCTTGCCGCCGAGCTGCGCAAGAAGGTCATCGACGTCGCCGACGTCGAAGTGGTCGTCGCCAAGATGGCGCGCATCCCACCGGCCAGCGTGTCGGCGAAGGACCGCGAGCACCTCCGCGATCTCGAAGGCGAGTTGAAGAAGGTCCTTTTCGGACAGGACAAGGCGATCGAGCAGGTCGCGTCCGCGATCAAGCTGCAGCGCGCCGGTCTCGGCACGGGCACGCGGCCGATCGGCTCGTTCCTCTTCCTCGGACCGACGGGCGTCGGCAAGACGGAGCTCGCGAAGCAGCTCGCGAAGGTGCTCGGCGTCGAGTTCATGCGCTTCGACATGTCGGAGTATTCGGAGCGCCACACGGTCAGCCGCCTCATCGGCGCGCCTCCGGGATACGTGGGCTTCGACCAGGGCGGCCTCCTCACGGATGCGATCCGCAAGACGCCGTTCTGCGTACTGCTCCTCGACGAGATCGAGAAGGCGCACCAGGACCTCTTCAACATCCTTCTCCAGGTGTTCGACTACGCGACGCTGACCGACAACAACGGTCGCAAGGCCGACTTCCGCAACGCGATCATCATCCTCACGTCGAACGCCGGCTCTCGCGAGATGGCGTCCCAGAAGATGGGCTTCGGCGACGAGACGACGCAGGGTGCCGGCGCGGAGAAACAGGTCGTCGAACGCATGTTCAGCCCGGAGTTCCGCAACCGCCTCGACGCGCTCGTGCGCTTCGAGCCGCTGCCGCTCCCCATCATCGAGAAGGTCGTCGAGAAGCAGTTCGTCGAGCTTCGCGCGCAGCTCGCGGAGAAGAACGTCACGATCGAGCTCTCGCCCGAAGCGCGGACGTGGCTCGCCGAGAAGGGGTTCGATCCGAAGTTCGGCGCGCGGCCCATGGCCCGGCTGATCCAGAACGAAGTGAAGAAGCCGCTCGCGGAGAAGCTGTTGTTCGGCGAGCTCGCGAAGAGCGGCGGCAAGGTGATCCTGGTCCTGCGGGATGGAAAACTCGCTCTGGACGTGGTAGCTGGAGGCTGAGGGGAGGGGCCTCGCATGAGCCAGACTTTTACGTCCACCGCAGTGACCGACGGCATTCGCGTCTCCGTCCAGACGGGCTACCTGCCCGAGCAGTCGACTCCGGCAGAAGGGCGGTTTGCCTTCCGCTACACGGTGACGATCGCGAACGAAGGCACCGAGACCGCGCGCCTGCGCTCGCGGCACTGGGTGATCACCGACGGCAACGCGAAGGTCGAAGAGGTCCGCGGGCCCGGCGTGGTCGGCTATCAGCCGACGCTCAAGCCCGGCGAGGCGTTCGAATACACCAGCGGCTGCGTGCTCGAGACGCCGTTCGGCGTGATGCGCGGCACGTATCAGATGGAGCGGCCCGACTCGGGCCGTTCGTTCGACGCGGTGATCGCGGACTTCACGCTCGCGGTTCCCCACGTCCTCAACTGAAGGACGTGAAGCCCGTTCGCGCCGATCCGCGTCGCGCGGAGGATGCCGCCCGCTTTCTCTCGGAAGCGAGCGCCATGCTCGCGACATCGCTCGACTACGAGCTCACGCTGAAGCGACTCGCGTCGCTTTCGGTTCCATTTCTCGGCGACTGGTGCGCGGTCGATGTCGTCCAGGAGGACCGACCCTTCCGGCGCATGGCGGTCGCGCACGTCGACCCGGAGAAGGCCGACCTGGTCCGCGAGATCCAGGAGCGCTGGCCGCCGGCTCCCGGGAGTGCCTTCGGGTATCCCAAGGTTCTGCGCACGGGAGAGCCCGACTTCTTTCCGGACGTCCCCCGCGAGGGACTGCGCTCGGCCGCGGTCGACGCGGAGCATGGCGCGTTCCTCGAGAGGCTCGGGTACCGCTCGATCATCTGCGTGCCGATAACGGCGCGCGGCCGGGTCCTCGGCGCCATGACCTTCGTCATCGCCGTCGACTCGCGCCGGTTCCAGCAACACGACTTCGAGCTCGCGCTCGAGCTCGCGCGCCGCGCCGGGCAAGCAATGGACAACGCGCTCCTCTTCGAGGAGGTGGAGCGCGGAAGGAAAAACGCGGCGCTGCTTGCCGAGGTGAGCGGAATCCTCGCGGCGGGCACCGACGTCCGGGCGGCACTTCGCGAAGTCGGACGGCTCGCCGGAACCGCACTGGACGGCAGCCTCGTCCAGTTCGTCATCGCGGACGAATCGGGGAGCTACGAGCTTTTCGGCTGGGCGGCTCCGGGCGCGGAGGAGTTCGCGCGCCGGACGCGCCCACTCGCGAACACGCTTCCGGCCAATGCGTTCGTCGGGGTCCGCCATGCGATGTCGGTCACGAGCACCGAGCGGTTCGACGCTCGGGAGCTCGCGGAGCGGCTGAAGATCCTCCCGATCTCCGACGCCGAGCGGGAGCTTCTGTCGGAAGTGACCGCGGGGATCACGGCGCCCATGATCTCCCGCGGACGGACCGTCGGGGCGTTCATCGTGCGGTCCCGGACGCCGGGACGCCGCTATTCCGGCGAAGAAGTCGAGCTCGCGACGAACATCGCGCAGCGCGCCGCGCTCGCCATCCAGAATTCGCTCTTCCACCGGCAGGCGACCGATGCGATCCAGGCGCGCGACGAGTTCCTGTCCGTCGCATCCCACGAGCTGCGCACTCCGCTCACGGCGCTGCACCTCCTCGTGCGTACGCTGCAGACTCCCGAGGGCGTGCCGGTCACGCTCACTTCGTCGAAGCTGGAGATCGCGGAGCGGCAGATTCTCCGGATCGCGAAGCTCGTGAACCAGCTCTTCGACCTCTCGCGCGTAACCTCGGGACAGCTGCAGCTCGATCTCGACGACGTCGATCTCTCCGGGGTCGCTCGCGATGTCGCCGCTCGCATGGCCGACGAGGCGGTCGACGCCGCGTGCGTCGTCTCGGTCCGAACGACCGCACCGTGCGTCGGGCGCTGGGATCGATTCCGCATGGAGCAGATCGCCACGAACTTGCTCGCAAACGCGTTGAAGTTCGGACGGGGAAAACCGGTCGAGCTCGCGGTCGAGGATCTCGGAAGCTCCGCCCGCCTCACCGTTCGCGACAAGGGCGTGGGGATCCTTCCGGAACATGTGAACCGCATCTTCGAGCGCTTTTCGCGGGCGACGCCGGGACGCCGCTACGAAGGGCTGGGACTCGGGCTCTACATCATCAAGCAGATCCTCGACGCCCTCGGCGGCCGGATCACGGTGGAGAGCGAGCCCGGCAAGGGCTCCCTGTTCATCGTCGAGGTGCCGAAAGCCCCGCCGCGGCGTCCCTCTCCGTAGCCCACCCGCACGGCGCGTCGGCGATGGACAACGGGGTCGGAGCTCCTCGTTCCCTACACGTCCGTATCGGAATGAAGTAGAGTCATCCACCGTGGGTGACGTTCTCGACCGCTTCCATCCTGTCGTTGCGGCCTGGTTCCGAGGACGGTTCGGCACGGCCACCGAGCCGCAGACACTCGGCTGGCCGGAGATCCAATCCGGTCGCGACACGCTCATCGCGGCGCCGACCGGCAGCGGCAAGACGCTCGCCGCGTTTCTCGCGTTCATCGACCAGCTCGTGTGCGAGGGCACGAAGGCGAAGAACACGGTGCTTCCGGACGAGACGCGGGTCGTCTACGTGTCGCCGCTGAAAGCGCTCGGCAACGACATCCAGAAGAACCTCGCCGAGCCGCTCACCCAGCTGCGCGACGTCGCACTGAAGAACTGGGCGAAAATGCCGGAGATCCGTGCGGGGCTTCGCACCGGCGACACGACGTCGTCCGAGCGGGCCGCGATGCTGAAGCGACCGCCGCACATCCTCATCACCACGCCGGAGTCGCTCTACCTGCTGCTCACGAGCGAAGGGGGCCGCGGGATGCTCGCCACGGCGCGCACGGTGATCGTCGACGAGATCCACGCCGTCGCACGCGACAAGCGCGGTGCGCATTTGATGCTCTCGCTGGAGCGGCTCGACAAACTCTGCGGGCGACGACTGCAGCGCGTGGGATTGTCGGCGACGCAGCGGCCCATCGAGGAGATCGGACGATACCTCGTCGGCACGAAGCACGTGTCGACGCGCGACGGGTTGCCGGATTGCGCGATCGTCGACTTCGGACATCGCCGCAAGATGGACGTCGCGGTGGAAATCACCGGCGAGGAGCTGCAGCCCATCGCGTCGAAGGAGCTGTGGGGCGCGGTGTACGAGCGCGTGCTCGAGCTGATCCAGAGCCACAAGAGCACGCTGATCTTCGTGAACACGCGGCGCATGGTGGAGCGCGTTACGCACGCGCTGGCCGAACGGCTTGGCGAGGAGAACATCGCGGCGCATCACGGGAGCCTCTCGAAAGAGGTGCGGCTGAAAGCGGAGGCGGGGCTCAAAGCCGGCACGCTCAAGGCGGACGTCGCGACGGCATCGCTCGAGCTCGGCATCGACGTCGGCGCGGTCGATCTCGTGTGCATGCTCGGCAGTTCGCGCAGCTTCGCGGTGGGGCTGCAGCGGATCGGGCGCAGCGGCCACTGGCGGGGTGGCGTCCCCAAAGGGCGGCTTTTCCCGGTGAGCCGCGACGAACTGGTCGAAGCGTGCGCGTTCGTCCGCGGGCTGAAGGCCGGCGAGCTGGAAACGACGCGCGCCCCCGAGTGGCCGCTCGACGTGCTCTCACAGCAGATCGTCGCGGAGTCGGCGTGCCGCGAGCTCGACGAGAAGGAGCTCTTCGACGACATCCGCAACGTCTGGATGTACCGCGATCTGCTCGA
>Ga0163152_10001934_pt1 | contig 31175 bp, 23 predicted proteins | sample OliLakLV19MP8IB2_FD_148635 | JGI IMG/M metagenome (GOLD analysis project Ga0163152, IMG submission 148635) | Freshwater microbial mat bacterial communities from Lake Vanda, McMurdo Dry Valleys, Antarctica - Oligotrophic Lake LV.19.MP8.IB-2 | ecosystem: Environmental > Aquatic > Freshwater >...
CTCCTGGCGGGATCGCGATCCCGCCAGGAGAGGGTTGAGGTTGAAAGGGGGTCGGGCGCGGCTTGGCAGGGCTGACTCGCCTTACCGGCGGGGGGCGGCGTGCGGCGGGGCGATCGTCTCGCCCTCCACGAGTTGGGCCTCGACGAGGATCTTGCGGCGGGGAGCGGCGGGATGAGACATGCGGTTGACGAGGCGCGTCATGGCGGAGGAGCCGATGTGCTCGTGGGGGACGCGCATGGAGGTGGCGCGGCGCAGGCCGGCCGGCGGTTCGAGGCCGTCGAAGCCCGTGACGGAACAATCCTCGGGCACCCGAATGCCGCGCGCGGCCAGGTCCTGCATGAGCGGATAGGCCTGGTGGTCGGCGGCACAAACCCACGCAGTCACGCCATCGTCTTTGCACAGCCGGGCGACGGTCGCGCTCACTTCCGCCGGCTGCAAGCGGGGCGAATTCTGGTGGACGTTGATGACCCACTCGGGTCGGAACTCGAGACCTTGGTAGAAAAGCGCCTCGACATAGCCGCTGAAACGCCGCGCGACCCAGTGACCGCCGACGGGATAGGTCCACGAGACGAAACCGATGCGCCGGTGACCGGCGGCGGAGAGCTTCAGCACGAGTTCGAGGATCGCGGGCGCGTCGTCGGTGTCGATGATGTCGATGCCGGGCTCGTTGTAGCTCTCGAGCACCGAGACGGTGGAGATGCGGCTGGCGATCAGCGCCACGGCCGGCTCGGGGAAGGGGTGGACGAGGATCGCCCCGCGCCAGTCGTTGTTGCGGATCTGCCGCATCAGCGCCTGCTGGCCCGCCTCCGTGCTGATGTCCGCCGGCGGCTGATAGGACACATCGACGGTCACGCGCTCGATCTCGGCGCGGTCCCGGATGCCCTTCAAGATATGCGGGTAGGTGACCATCGTGACGTTTTCGCCGCGCGGCACGCCGATCACGACGCCGATGGTGAAGGTACGGGATTTTTTCCCGCGGCGGGCGGCGCGCCCCGGACTCTGCTTATAGCCGAGTTTCGCCGCCATTTCCTGCACGAGGCGGCGCGTTTCCGCACTGATGGCCGGGTGGTTGGCCAAGCTGCGCGAGACCGTGGCGCGCGAAAGATTCAGGCGCTGGGCGATGAGCTCTTGGTTGACCTTGGACATGGGGCGGGGGCGGTGACGGAGGCCGATTGCGCCGAGGCACGGTTTGGCCATGGAAAGCAATCATGACTCGGAAAGTTTATGCAACAAAATTAACAACTAAGCATTTGAAATGACTTAATAAATTATATAAAAAATCAGAAAACATTACATATAAAACAAGATACAGTACTTTATAGATCTATAATATCTATGCAATTAACCGTGCACATATAATTTGACAGTTGTGCACCTGATTTAGTCATTATCGCAGTGTGGACGGGAAACCCGGCCACGGCCCCTTCCAAACCCTTACCCCAAGAACGACAGAGTGCGCACCGGTTTCATCTGGAAACCACCGACATTCCGCCGGTCGCGGGGCTAAAAAACCGACACCCCATGAACCACCAGCAACGTTCCGTCTTTTTGGCGGGATTGATCAGCGCGGCCGCCACCCTAGCGTGGTCGCTTCCGGCCAGTGCCCAGCAAACCACCCCGTCGCCGGCCCCGGAGACCGAGGAGAAAAAGGACGAAGTGCTCGTCCTCTCGCCGTTCACCGTCACGACCGACAAGGATCGGGGCTACGCGGCGACCAACGCCATCTCCGGCTCGCGCGTCAACAGCGCGATCAAGGACCTGCCAATACCGATGCAGGTCATCACCAGTGAATTTATCGAGGACATCGGCGCGACCGACCTGCGCAAGGCCCTGAGCTATTCCTCCAGCATCTCGCTCCAGACCCAGAACGACCTGGAGAACAAGGGCGGCGTCGGCGGCGTCCAGAGCGGCGCCTATGGCCCCGGCGGCGTGAACAACCCCGAGGGTGTCACGTCCAACATCAGCGGCGTGCAGCTCAAGATCCGCGGCTTCATCACCAACAACGTCCTCCGGAACGGCTTCCTCCGCGGGAGCCCGAGTGACGCCATCAACATCGACCGCATCGAGGTTGTGCAGGGGCCCAACGCGCTCCTCTACGGCACCGGCAACTTCGGCGGCGTGGTGGACTACCTCACCAAACGCCCCCTTTACCGCCAGCAGGGCCGCGCCTCCCTCCAGTATGGCATGTATGATTTCAAGCGCGCCTCGCTCGACGTCACCGGCCCTCTGGGCGAGGCCGCCAACGGCACCGGCGTGGCCTACCGCCTGATCGGCGCGTGGGAGGACGCGGAGACGAACATCGACCATCAGGCGAACTCGCACACGTTCCTCGCGCCTTCCCTGCTGTGGAAGCCGACCAAGACCACCGAGCTCCTCATCGAGACGGAATACACCAAGTCCAAGGCCAACGGCTTCGGCTTCCGCGCCCTCCGCGCCGCCCAGGGCACCGGCGCCACCCCGATCAACAACGACCAGCTCGAGGCCACCGGCTTCTACTGGCCCCCGGGCGCCGACAAGCGCACCTTCAACCTCGGCGGCCCCGACACCTTCAACAACCAGGAGCAGTCGAACATCGAGCTCATCTTCACGCAGCAGCTGCTCAAGGAATCCAAGTGGCTCCCCGCGGCCGATTTCCTCTTCGGCTTCAACACCACGAAGTATGACGTCAACACCCAGGACGTTAACGGCGGCATCCAGCAGGTCTCGTTCGGCAATCCCGGCTTCAACCAGTCGCAGACCATTACGCTGACCTCGCTCGACAACGGCCTCGACGGCGTCACGCCCTCCAACGGCAATCTCCAATACGGCACCTTCAACAACGAGGTCGTCCGCTACGCTTGGAACCAATATAACGCCACGACCATCCGCGATCAGTTGCGCGTCGAGCTCACCGCCCGCAAGACGCTCTTCCAGGACAAGTGGTTCCGCCTCGACGACCAGGTGCTCGCCGGCTACTCCGAGCTCTACAACAAGATCCAGTCGGACAACTCACAGACGCTGCCCGGCCTCTACAGCTTCAAGGGCCCGCTCGACCTCAAGCCCATCCGCTTCGCCACGCAGGGCGACGGTTCGGCCGCGCCCGGCCTCTACCAGAACAACCGCGGCAACATCAACAAGGGCTGGAACAAGGCTTTCTACATCAATAATTTTGCCAAGTTCGGCAGCCTCTGGGGTGTCGATGACCGCATCATCCTGATGACCGGCGTCCGCAAGGACACCTCCGACAACTGGTCCACCAACACCAACCTTTCGCCCACTGGCGTGCCCACGACCACCACGAGCGTCGCCGGTCAGACCAAGGTGACGTCCAAGCAGATGGGCGTCATGGTGAAGATCACCAAGAGTCTCTCCGCCTTCGCGCTGAAGGCCGACGGCTTCCAGCCGAACTTCGGCGGCCTGCACGAGGCGCTCACCGGCGCCCCTGTCGGCGCCGACACGGCGAAGAGCAAGGAGTTCGGCATCAAGTTCGACTTCAAGGACGGCAAGATCTCCGGCTCCATCAGCCGCTACAAGATCACCAAGAACGCTTGGCTCGGCTCCGGCTTCTCCACGCCGGCCCCGCTCGGCCGCCCGCGCTTCGACCCGACCAAGCCGATCATCTACAACCTGGGTGACGCCAACGGCACGGGCTTCTTCAACCCGTTCCCGGGGCAGTTCACGCCCAACGGCCAGACCTACACGCCGAACGCCGCGCAGCAGGCCGCGTGGATCGCCGCGGCCAACGCCGGCGCCATCACGCTCAAGTCGCCCATCAACAACCAGCAGGCCACCCCGGGCAGCATCTACCTCAACGCCAGCAATCCCGCCGGCGCCGCGTGGATGGACGCCTTCTTCGCCGCCGCCGCCCCCGGCTGGGCCGGCTGGCCTTACTTCGGCAACGACATCAACGACCCGGGCATCAACAACGCCACCCTCGACGACGCCGCCTTCCAGAACGCGTCGCAGCAGGCCGCCATCCCGTCGGTCTCCGAGGCCGAGGGCTGGGACGGCACCCTGATGTTCACCCCGAGCGACCAGCTGCAGATCGTCGTCTCCGCGTCGATCAACAACACGGTCGAGCTGACCAACAAGGGCCAGTGGATCAAATACCCGTATCCCCAGGACAAGTGGGCCACGTGGTATTTCCCCAACGGCGGCTTCGGCCTCAAGGGCCAGACCCTCGCCCTTGCCTACACGAACCCGGCCGACACCTCGACGCGCACCAACACCGGCGTCTTCCCGGGTGACGACACGCCGAAGAACCGCGTCACGATCTTCGCCAACTACAAGTTCAAGGGCGACCTGAAGGGCTGGACCACCGGCCTCGGCGGCGACTACGCCTCCAAGCGCGCGTACTTCTCGGGCGTCACGCACGGCAGCGGCCAGGTCCAGACCGACAGCGCCGGCAAAGTCATCGTGCTCTACATGCCCGCCCAGGTCACGGTGAATGGCTTCGTGCGCCGCGAATGGAAGAGCCACGGCTACGAGCAGTCGCTGCAGCTCAACGTCTACAACGTCCTCAACGACCGGAAACTCTACGGGTTGATCTACAACCCGCCGATCACGGCCCGCCTCTCCTACGAGATCGCGTTCTGATTCACCGGGGTGCGCGCACCGGATTCAACCGGTGCGCGCTTCCTTCCTGCTTGAGGCTGGAACGCGGCCGCCGGACGCGTTTTTGCAACGCGCGAATCCTGAAGCGCGTCCAGCGGCCACGCTCCACCTCAATTCAACCTTGCCCCCGGTGGGCGGGGCTTTACGCCCCGACCGATGCCCGCTGCAATCAGCGCCGTAGCCCGCGGCATCCCGCCGCGCTTTTTTCCCCCTCCCCCCTCGTGACGACCCCTCCCTCCAGCTCCCGCCTTTCCTTCAAGGAAAAGCTGGCCTACGGCCTCGGTGACACCGCCTCGAATTTTTATTTCCAGGCGTTCAACCAGTTCCTCGCGTATTACTACATCGACGTCCTCGGCCTCAACAGCTCGGCCGCGGGCACGCTGATGGCGACGATGCCGAGCCTGATCGCGCTGCTGAACCCGGTCATCGGGGTCATCGCCGACCGCACCAACTCGCGCTGGGGCAAGTTCCGCCCGTGGATCCTCTGGGGCGCGCTGCCCTACGGCATCCTCGGCTACCTCATGTTCGCCAACCCGGGATTCAGCCCGTCCGGCACGCTCATCTACGCCTACATCACCTACACGCTGACGCTCATCGCCTACGCCGCCATCAACACGCCCTACGGCGCCCTGATGGGCGTGATGTCGCCCTCGTCCGAGGACCGCACCTCGCTGTCCTCCTACCGCTTCGCCTGTGCCTTCACCGGCAGCCTGCTCATCGGCTGGCTCGTCCCCTGGCTGAAGGATGCGCTGATGTTCGGCGGCAGCCCGGCCGACGGCTTCCGCAACACCATGGCGCTCTTCGCCGTGCTCTCGGTCGGCATGTTCCTCTACACGTTTTTCAACACGAGGGAGCGCGTCACCACCCCGGCCGGCCAGCAGCCCTCGCTCGGCCTCGACCTGCGCGACCTCTGCGCCAACACGCCCTGGCTGGTGCTGTTCTTCGTCGCCTTCCTCAACCTGACCAACGTCGGCATGCGCAGCGGCGCCGGCATCTTCTATTTCAAATACAACGTCGGCCACGAGGCGGCCATCGGCACCTTCAACCTGGTCGGTTTCCTCTGTTTCATCGCCGGCGCCATGGCGACCAAGCTCTTCACCGCGCGCTGGTCGCGGCGCTCGCTCATGATCTGGCTGACGATCGGCAACGCCCTCGGTATTGGGGGCTGCTACTTCGTCGACCCGCACAACCTCCCGCTGCTCTACGCGCTGAACATCTTCGGCTCCTTCGCGGCCGGGCCGACGCCTGCGATCGTCTGGTCGCTCTACGCCGACACCGCCGACTACGGCGAATGGAAGTTCGGTCGCCGCGCCACGGGGCTCATCTTCTCCGCCACGGTCCTCGCCCAGAAGGTCGGCCTCGCCATCGGCAGCGCCCTGATCGGCTGGGTGCTGGCGTATGTCGGTTTCGTCGCCAACGCCGCCCAGACGCCCCGCACCCTGCACGGCATCAACCTGCTCTTCAGCCTGGTGCCCGGCTGTTTCGCCCTGCTGGCCGGCCTGGCCATCGTCTTCTACAAGCTCGACGAGCCGCAGGTGAAACAGATCGAAAAAGAACTGGCCGCCCGGAAGGGCGCACCTGTGGCATGAGATTCGTGGGCGCCGCTCAAACTGTAGGGTCGGCCCTTGTGGCCGGGCCGGTCCGCCGACTAGCGGCGACCCTACATGCCATGAAACGTATCGTCTGCAGCTTTCTTTTGTTCTCCGCCACCATACTCTCCGCGCAGGCGGCCCGGACTTGGTCCGTCATCGAAACTGCCCGCGACAATGATCACCGGTTGACGAAGGTCGCGGCGCCTTTGCCTGACTACGGTCAGGACAAATCCCGGGCTGGTAGCAGCCAGCAACGGGATATCCTGACGCTGGATCCGGCGCAACGTTTCCAGGCGATGGTCGGCTTCGGCGGCGCTCTCACGGAATCCTCCGCCTGGGTGCTCGCCCAGCTGTCGCCGGAGAAACGCGCCGAGGTGCTCCGGCGCTATTACGACCCGCAGGACGGCATCGGCTACACCCTGGCCCGCACCCACATCAACAGCTGCGATTTCTCGCTCAATATGTGGGCGCTCGATGAGACACCGGGCGACTACGAGTTGCATGACTTCACCCTCGCGCCGATGCGCCAATGGGTGCTGCCGCTCATCCACGACGCCATCCGGGCCTCGGGGAACAACCTCCGCCTCATGGCCTCGCCGTGGAGCCCGCCCGCGTGGATGAAGACCAACAACCGGATGGACGACGGCGGCTCGCTGCGCGGCGAATACGCCCCGGCCTGGGCCAATTATTTCGTAAAGTTCGTCCAGCAGATGAAGGCCGAGGAAAACATCGAGGTCTGGGCCCTGACCGTGCAGAACGAGCCGCAGGCGAAACAGGTCTGGGAATCCTGCCTCTACACGCCCGAGCAGGAGCGCGACTTCGTCAAGCAGCACCTCGGCCCCGCGCTGGCCCGCGCCGGCCTGTCCGGGGTCAAGCTCCTCGCTCTCGACCACAATCGCGACCTCCTCGAGGCGCACGCTGACGCCAGCCTTGGTGACCCCGAGTCAGCGAAATATCTCTGGGGGATGGGTCTCCACTGGTATGTGAGCAACGACTTTGCCGTCTCATCCCGGGTGCACGCCAAGTATCCCGCCAAGGTCATCCTCTTCACCGAGGGCTGCTGGGAAGGCGGCAACAAGATCGGCGCCTGGGAGCACGGCGAGGGTTATGCGCACCAGATGATCGGCGACATCCGCAACTGGGTGAACGGCTACATCGACTGGAACATCGTGCTCGACCAGCGCGGCGGCCCGAACCACGTCGGCAATTTCTGCGACGCCCCCGTGATCGTGGACACCCGCACCAAGGAGGTCCGCTACGGGCCGTCGTTCCATTACATCGGCCATTTCAGCAAATACGTGAAGCCCGGCGCGTTTCGCATCGCCAGTGACGGCGGCCCCGCCGCGCTCGAGTCGGTCGCCTTCGCCAATCCCGACGGCTCGCTGGCGGTGGTCGTGCTCAACCGCACGGACGCCGCCGTGGCCTTCACGCTCGCCGCGGGCGGCGAGACGCTGGCCTGCACCGTGCCCGCTCACGCCATCCAAACCTACGTGGGAGGGTCGACCTTGTAAGGCCGGCATTGGTCAATGTTCATCCTTCAATTATCAATTTTCATTTGCCGGGCGACTGGCCCGGACAAACCCCGGGCCGAACGGTGGGAGGGGCTTTATGCCCCGACTTTCCCCGTCTCCCGCACGCCACCCGTCGGGGCCTAAAGCCCCTCCCACCCATTTGAAGACATTGCTCAAATTCCTGGCCGGCATCGTGCCCGCGCATTCGATCCAGATTTACTTGGGGGCGATGCCATGAATGGCACGCGATCAAGGGCGGACTGCAGGGCGAGCTCGCCGGTCCCGCCATTGGACGGCCGGTCGCCTGACCGGCCGCGGTCGGTCAGCAGACCGACCCTCCACCCCAAACAGATGGGATCAGCGATCCCGCCCTCCAATTCATGAAACACACCGTTTGTCTTCTCCTTCTGCTCACCCTTCCCATGACCACCTTCGCTTCCACCCCCGTCTGGCAGGATGAATTCAACCAGCCGGTCGGCTCGGGCCCCGACCTGACGAAATGGGCCCACGACCTCGGCGACAACGGCTGGGGTAACAAGGAGCTCCAATATTACACCGACTCCCGGGAAAATTCGTTCATTGTCGCCGACGCCGAGGCGGAGGACGGCCGGGCGCTGGTCCTGAAGGCCGTGCGCACGCCTGCCGGTGGCTACACTTCGGCGCGCCTCAAGACCCAGGGCAAGTTCACCACGGGCTACGGCCGCATCGAGGCCCGCCTCAAGCTGCCGAAAGGGCAGGGGATCTGGCCCGCGTTCTGGATGCTGGGCCACAACATCAAGGAAACGCCCTGGCCGGCCTGCGGGGAGATCGACATCGTGGAGCTCATCGGCCACCAGCCCGGCACGCTCTACGGTACGCTCCACGGTCCGGGTTACTCGGGCCAGCGCGGCATCAGCAAGTTCACCGTCCTTCCCGGTGGGGCGACCTTCGGCGACGCCTACCATGTCTTTGCCGTGGACTGGCAGCCCGGCCGCATCGACTGGCTCCTCGACGGGAAGATCTTTCACACCCTAACCCCGGCGGATTTGCCCGCCGGAGCGAAATGGGTCTTCGACGACGCCCGCCATTATCTCCTGCTCAACCTCGCCGTCGGCGGTGCTTGGCCGGGTTATCCGGATGCGACCACCCAGCTCCCGCAGGAATACCGGATCGACTACGTGCGGATCTACGCCCCGCGCTGAGACTTGAAAGCTGAAACCTGAGTCCAAGGCGGTTCACCACTAATGCACACTGATGTGACATTAGGGTGTGTCTTCAAAATTGTGTGGGAGGGGCTTTATGCCCCGACAAATGATTCCCGAAGCCCAAACCGTCGGGGCGTAAAGCCCCGCCCACATCGGCAGATGACCAGTTGGTTGATTTTGAAGACACGCCCCAATTAGTGAGGCCTGAGCCGTGATCATGCCGTGGGCCGTGGGCCCGCGAGCTCCTGTCAGCCGTAGGCCGGGCGGAGGCTGATGCTCGCGCTCTTAAGGCGCCCGCGAGCGGGCTGGCCCACCGTGGCATCAATCCGTTTCCAAAGTCTGCTGGTAAAGTCTGGGCAACTGCATGAGTCCGTATCGGTAGTGGGCATTAGTGGTTTAGAAATTTGCCTGAAACTGGCTACGGAAACTCAGGTCTCAGGTTTCCCGCGGCCGCTCCGGCCGCGTCACCCGCCGTGGCGCGTGGCGACCTCGATGACGTCGTGTGGGGCCGCTTCCTTCTGGCCGGCGGGCGTCACGCGGACGTAGCGGGCCTTCTTGCGCAGCTCCGGGAGGTCCTTGGCCCCGAGGTAACCCATGCCGCTCTGCACGCCGCCAATGAGGTTGCCGAGCACGTCGTCGACGGAGCCAGAAACTTCCTTGAGGGCCTCGATGCCCTCGGCGGCCACCTTGCGGGCCGTGTCGTTCTTGTCGTGGCCGTAGCGGGCCGCCGAGCCGGCTTTCATCGCGGCGTGGCTGCCCATGCCGCGGTATTGTTTGTAGAGTTTGCCGGAGATTTCCATGATCTCGCCCGGTGCCTCGCGGCAGCCGGCGAGCAGGCCGCCGAGGATGACGGCGTCCGAGAGGGTGAGCGCCTTGACGATGTCGCCCGACTTCGTGATGCCGCCGTCGGCGATGAGGCGGATGCCCTTCCTGGCGGCGCCGTGGCCGGCGACATGGAGGGCGGTGAGCTGCGGGATGCCGACGCCCGCCACGATGCGGGTCGTGCAGATGGAGCCCGGGCCCTGGCCGATCTTGATGGCGTTGGCCCCGGCGGCGGCGAGGAACTCGACGCCCGCGCCGCTGGTGACGTTGCCGGCGATGATAGGCAGGTCCTTGAACTGGCCGCGGATGAGCTTGACGATGTCGCCGACGCCGGCGGTGTGACCGTGCGCCGTGGAGACGGCGACGATGTCGACGGCCTCGCGGACGAGTTCGCCGACGTGGTCGAAGATCTTGTCGCGGTCGAGCTCGCCGTTGGGCTTGCGGATGGGGGAGATGGCGGCACCGACGACGAGGCGGAACTGGGAGTCGCGCGCGGGCTTGCGGCGGGACTTGGCCTCGCTGGTGATGCGCTCAATGTCGGAGATGGTGACAAGGCCGCGGAGGTGGTCGCGGTCGTCGACGACGAGCACCTTGTGGATGCCGACATTCTCGGTGAAGAACTTGTCGGCGGCCTTGATCGGATCGGCGGCCATCTGCTTTTCCGTGACGGTGATGAGCTGCTGGCGAGGGGTCATCACCTCGGAAACCTTCTTGGACTTGTAGCGGTCCTTGACCAGGTTGCCGGAGAGGAGGCCGGCGAGCTTGCCGGCGGCATCCACGACGGGGAAGGTGCGGAAGTCGAAGCGCTTCTGGTCGATCATCGCGAGCACCTCGCTCACGTAGGCGTCGGGCGCGACCGTGATGGGATCCTGGATGAGGCCGTGGATGTGGCGCTTCACGCGGGCGATCTCCTTGATCTGGTCCTTGCCCGGCAGGTTGTAGTGGATGAGGCCGAGGCCGCCGTTGAGGGCCATGGCGATGGCCATGCGCGACTCGGTGACGGTGTCCATGTCGGACGAGATGATGGGGATCTGGAGCCGCAGGCCCTCGGCGAGGGTGGTGGCCAGGTCGGTGTCCTTCGGAAGGATTTCGGAGTGGAGCGTGGCGAGCGAGACGTCGTCGTAGGTCAGGGCGCTCGGCGCATTGGCGGCGAAGAAGCGATCGGCCGGCAGGTAGAAGTCGGAATCGCTGGCAGAGGAGGCAACAGGCTTGGTCATCGTTGCCGTGAACGAAATACTCCGGCTGAGCCGAACCACAAACAAAAAGCGCGGCGCCGCCAGAAACCTGAAAGCTGAAACCTGAGACCTGAGGGGAAGAGCCCGCTCTGAATTGAGGGCAGAAGGGATTTTCAAAAATCTTCAGGTTTCAGGTTTCAAGTCACAGGTTTCCGGGCTACTACTCCAGCTGCGCCATGTCGTATCTCTTCGCCTACAAACGTTACCGTCTGCCGCTGCGGCAGCCTTTGCGCACGGCGCATGGCTCTTGGGCGGAACGGGAAGGGATACTCTTACGTCTGGAGGACGAATCCGGCCGGGTGGGCTTCGGCGAAATCGCCCCGCTCCCTTGGTTTGGCACGGAGACGATGGCCCAGGCGGAGGAAATTTGCCGGAAATTCGGGTCCTCGGTGGAGGACGCGGTGCTCGACGCCGTTCCGATGCAGTTCGGCTGTGTGCGCTTTGCGCTGGCCCAGGCGAGGGCCGAATTTGTAGGGCGGGGTCTCCGAACCCCGCCACGCGGCGAGGCGGGATTTGGAAATCCCGCCCTACACCGTCTCCCGGTCGCGGCTCTGTTGCCCGCCGGCCGCGAGGCCCTGGCGGTGTTGCCCGCCAAACTGGAGGCGGGTTACCTCACTTTCAAGTGGAAGGTCGGCGTCGGCGCCGTGGACGATGAGATCGGCCTGCTCGACGACCTGCTGGCCGCGCTGCCGGCCTACACGAAACTGCGCCTCGATGCCAACGGGGCCTGGGACCGCCGGTCGGCGGCCAAGTGGCTCGCCCGCTGCGCCGAGCGTCCGGTGGAATTGGTGGAGCAGCCTGTGCAACCGGAAGACGAGGCCACGTTGCTGGGACTCGCGGCGGATTTTCCCGTGACCTTGGCGCTCGACGAGTCTGTCACGGGCCTCGCCGCCGCCCAGCGCTGGCAGGGCCTCGGCTGGCCCGGCGTGTTTGTCATCAAGCCGGCGCTGGCCGGGCCCTTGGATGAAATGGCCGCGTGGATCACCACCACCCAGGCCGATGTGGTCCTCTCCAGCGCCATCGAAACGGCGCTGGGCCGGGCGGCCATTCTGCGGCTCGCTTTGACGCAACCGCTGACCAAGCGGGCCCTCGGCTTCGGGATCGGGGATATTTTTGGCGATCGGCGGTGGGACGGTCCGTTTCTGGGCCCGGTGCTGGATCGCAGCTGGGTCGACGCGGTTAACCCGGTGGAAATGTGGGACGCGGCGAAAACCTGAAACCTGAGACCTGAAACCTGAGTTTTATGATTTCAAACCCCAAGCCGGAAAATCTTCACAGGCGGAACCAGAGGGAACTGAGAAGGGATTATTCGAAAACCATGAAGCCAGGAACTGAAAACATGGTTTTCTGGCTTCTGAATACCTCTGTTCCCTCCTGGAAAATGTTTTGGCTTTCATCCTCAGGACTCAGGTTTCAGCTTGCAGGATTCTTCTGCCATGACCCGCGCTGAATTCGCCCAGCTGCTTGGTGCGTCCGCCACGCGGGTGGCGGAACCGCGTTCGGGGCCGATCCTGGTCTCCGAGGCTGACCCACAGCGGTTCATGACTGCGTTTACCGACGCGGTGCAGGGTCAGGGCGAGGTGTTCCTCGGCAATCCCGCCTGGGGCACGAATGAACGCGCCCAGCTCGCCTCTCTTCAGGTCTCAGGTCTCTCTGCCTCGGTTTCGCTTAGCGAGAACCGCGGACAGACGCCCCGGCGAAGGCCGGTGGACGATCCCTGGGATGTCAGCAGGCAGCAACAGGGTACACCGGGAGGTCAGCTCAGCCGCAGCGCAGGCTGCGCGACTGATCCCGGACTGGCAGCAGCCAGCAACAGGAAGGCCTCAACGGCGAGGTCTCAGGTTTCAGCTTTCGCCTCTGGCTGGCTCATGATCCCCACCGGCGGCACCAGCGGGCGGCTGAAGTTTGGTCGCCATGACGAGGCAACTTTATCGGCCGCCGTGCGGGGCTTTGCCCGGCACTTTGGTCTGTCGCAGGTCAATGCCGCGGGCGTTCTGCCGTTGCACCACGTCAGCGGACTCATGGCCTGGCTGCGCTGTGCGCTGACCGGCGGCGAATACCGGCCGCTCGACTGGAAGGCCATCGAGCGCGGCGAACTGCCCGACTTGCCCGCCCAGCCGTCGGGCTGGACGATCTCGCTCGTGCCGACGCAGCTCGAGCGGCTGTTGCGCCGCCCGGCGGCAGTCGCGTGGCTCAAAAATTACCGCATCATCTTCGTGGGCGGCGGGCCGGCGTGGCCGGATCTGCTCGACCGGGCCGCGGCGCTGCAACTGCCGGTTTCCCTTGGCTACGGCATGACCGAGACAGCCGCCATGATCACGGCGCTGCGCCCGGAGGAATTTCTGGCCGGGGCCCGCAATTCCGGCGCCGCCCTGCCGCACGCCACGGTCAAAATCGGGGTCGGGGAGGGGATCGTGCTCGGCGGCGATTCCCTGTTCCTTGGCTATTATCCCGAGAGGCGGGAGCCGGGGGATTTTGCGACCCAGGATCGCGGCCTGCTGGATGAGCGCAGCCACCTCTTTGTTTTGGGCCGGCGCGACGCGGTCATCATCACCGGCGGCGAGAAAGTGGAACCGGCGGAGGTCGAGGCCGTGCTGCGCGGTTGCGGGGAATTTCCGGACGTCGTGGTGCTGGGCCTGCCGGATGCGGAATGGGGGCAGGTCGTGGTGGCGGCTTATCCGGCCGCGGCCCGACCCGAAATGGCGAAAGTTGCCGTGGCCTTGGCGGGGTTGGCCCCCGCGAAAAAGCCGAAGCGTTTTGTGCCGGTGGCCGACTGGCCGGCGAACGCGCAGGGCAAGGTTGACCGCCCGCGCCTGCTGGCGCTGGTCAGAGACCTGAAGCTGAAACCTGAGACCTGAGTCCAAGACGATTCACCACTAATGCACACTAATGGGCCGCTAATTAGTGAGGCCTTAGTGGGTATAAGTGGTTTAAAAAATCTCCCTGAATCTAGCTATGGAAACTCAGGTTTCAGGTTTCAAGTTTCAGGTTTCTGTATATCCGTGTCTGCACCGATGACCAAGTCCGAGATCGCCGCCGCCCTGTCCGAGATCGGCCTGTTGATGGAATTGAAGGGGGAGAATCCATTCAAGATCCGCGCCTACCAGGCCGGCGCCCGTATGCTGGAGTCTTTGGGGGAGGACGAGCTCAAGGCGCGCATCGCGGCCGGCACCTTGGAGGAAGTGAAGGGCATCGGGGAGGCCCTCGCGCAGAAGATCACGGAGCTGCACACGACGGGGAAATTGGAGTTTCTGGAAAAATTAAAGGCCGCGGTGCCGCCCGGCCTGATGGAAATCATGGCCATTCCCGGGGTCGGGCCCAAAAAGGTGAAAGCCCTCCACGACAAACTGGGCGTCGATTCGGTCGCCGCACTGCAGGCGGCCTGCGAAGCGGGGAAGGTCGCGGCCCTGGACGGGTTTGGGGACAAGACCCAGCAGAAGATCATGGAGGGCATCCGCAACCGGGTGGCCTATGGCAAGCGCCACCTCTGGCTCGAGGCTTGGGAGGCATCCTCGCCGATCTTGGCGGACTTGAGGAAACTGTCGGGTGTCGTGCAGGCCGAATCCTGCGGCAGCCTGCGCCGCCGGATGGAAACCGTGGGCGACATCGACTTCCTCGTGGCGACGACCGAGCCGGCGCCCATCGTCGAGTGGTTCGTGACGCAGCCGGGCGTGAAGGAGATCACGGCCCGCGGCGAGACCAAGGCCAGCGTGCGGCTCGCGTCGGGCCTGCAGGCCGATCTGCGCCTCGTGCCGCCGGAGCAGTTTGTCTTCACGCTGCACCACCTGACAGGCTCGAAAGACCATAACGTCCAGATGCGGCAGCGGGCGCTCGCGCAGGGACTCTCGCTGAGCGAGTGGGGGCTTTTCCCGTCGGACCAGAAGCACGGGCCGACGGAAAAAAGCGGAGACCTGAAACCTGAAAGTTCCGGAATTAATTCAGGTCTCCCGGTGCAAACCGAAGAGCAGCTCTTCGCCGCGCTCGGCCTCGGTTACATCCCCCCCGAATTGCGCGAAGGGCAGGGCGAGATCGAGGCGGCAGAAATGCAGAAACCTGAAACCGGAAACCTGAAACCTGAAGGGAAAGGCAACAACCCCTCTGGATCGTCCGGCAATGGCCCGGAAACTCAGGTTTCAGGTTTCAAGTTTCAGGTTTCCGGCAGGCCCGGCCTGCCCCGACTGCTGGAGGTGTCCGACATCCGCGGCGTTTTCCACAACCACACGACGGCCTCGGACGGACACAACACCCTCGAGGAAATGACCGCCGCCGCCCAGGCGCTCGGGCTGGATTACCTCGGCATCGCCGATCACTCGAAGTCCAGCGTGCAGGCGAGAGGCTTGAGCGAAGAGAGGCTCACGGCGCAGATCGAGACGATCGCGAAGCTGAATTCGTCCGGAAAGTTCCAGTGCCACATCTTCACCGGCACCGAGTGCGACATCCTGCCTGACGGGAAACTCGACTTCGACGCGGGGCTCCTGGTCCAGCTCGATTACACGGTCGTGTCGGTGCATAGCTCGTTCCGGCAGGAACGGGAAGTCATGACGAAGCGCATCATCCGGGCGATCGAGCAGCCGCATGTCACGATGCTCGGGCATTTGACCGGCCGGCTGTTGCTCGAGCGCGAGGGCTACGACGTGGACGTGGACAAGGTGATCGACGCCGCCATCGCGAACGGGGTTGTCATCGAACTCAACGCGAACCCTTGGCGACTGGACATGGACTGGCGGCACTGGAAGAAGGCGGCCGAGAAGGGCCTGCTCACGAGCATCAATCCCGACGCCCATCGGGCGGAACAGCTGGCCTTCTACAAGATCGGTGTCGGGACGGCACGCAAAGGCTGGCTGGGGAAGGAGAGTGTGCTCAACACACGCTGCCTGCCGGATATTAAGAAATATCTGATGGCGAAGCGGTGAGACACGCTGAGACCTCGCCGTTGAGGACTGCTGGACTCTGTGCTCTCTGCGTTCTCTTGTGGCTGAAGGAATGGGGCATCGCGGCATAAAGCCCGCTCCTACAGTTTGGGGGGGCGCGAGCGAGCTCGCTGGCCCACACAGCGCGAGCCTGCTGGTGAACGGGGCCGCATTGCGCAGGCAGGGCAAAGTCCTCCAGCAATCAATACTCAAGTCGGTTGGCCACAAAAGAGCACAAGGAACGCAAAGCCGGAGCGCTGGTTTCTCTGTGCTCTCTGCGTTCTCTTGTGGCTGAAGGAATGGGGCATCGCGGCATAAAGCCCGCTCCTACAGTTTGGGGGGCGCGAGCTCGCTCGCTGGCCCACACAGCGCAAGCCTGCCCTATGTCGTCAGTGGCAAACAACGCCTTGGTCAAAATGAACGATGATCCCTGGGCCATCCCTTTCAGGTCTCAGGTTTCGACGGGCTGCTGCCGGTCAGAACGTCCGCGTGTAGCGGGCGCCGTGGTCGTCTTCGAAGGTCAGGGAGTTGGGCGTGATCCCGACGAGCTTCAGGCCGAGCTCGGCCTCGACGATGCTGCCGAGACGATACACGCGGTCGTTCATCAGCACCTTGGCGTCCGTCGACCGGGACATGATGCCGGCCACCTTGATGGCCTCAATGTAGGTGATGGCGCGGGGCTCGAGTTTGGCTGAAGGCGAAGCGGGTGGTGCCGTTGTTCCCTGCTGGGAATCCGGTGTTTGTCCGGGCCGGCCGCCCGTCGAAAAAGGTGAAACCTGAGGATTTGATCCGGTAGGCTGGATGGATGTAGCCGGCCGCGGTGAGGCCGGACCAGCCTTCGCCAAGGCGACGGCTGGCAGGCCGGGGTCAGCGACCCCGGCTACAGTGGCCGGAGCTTCGACCTTCGCGACAACCGGCTCCGGCTTAGGGGCCACGGGAAGGGTGAAGGTGGGGACGGGTGCCGCCGGGGGCGGCACGGAAACCTGAGAGCTGAAACCTGAAACCTGAGTTGGCGCGGAGGCTGGAGACGGTCCGCCGGCGAGCGGCGACCCTCCCTTGGGCGAAGAGGGTTGCGTGGTTTGGACAACTTCCGGTTTCAGTTTTGCGGTCGCAGTTTTCTGGCGCAAGACGAGCCAGCCGCCGAGGGCGAGGATGAGGACCACGCCGCCAACGCCGGCGCGGACGAGCAGGGTATTGAAACCGGCGGGCTTGGCGCGCCGGGCGATCCGCTGCGGCGTCTCCCCGCCGAGGCCGGGCATCGACGCCAGCGGGGGGGACTCGCCCGTGCGCTGCTTCTGGGCCTTCTTGAGGGCGTCGTTGATTAAACTCATGGAGTTTGTGGAAACCTGAAACCTGACACCTGAGACCTGAAACCTGAAACCTGAAGATCAATCTGGACCCCAAAAGGCCTGGCAGGAAGCGCGGAGGTGGAATCTATGGGCATTGAATCGGGTTTGAACTCAGGTCTCAGCTTTCAGGTTTCCGCGAACGTCAGTCCGTCAGTTTTTCCAGGTCTTTCGCGGCGCGGCGGGCGTCCCAGTAGTTGACCTCGTCGGACTCGCGGATGAAGGCGGAGAGGAGGGACTTGTCGCAGAGATTGTTGATGATGCGCGGAATTCCGCAGCTGGCCTTGAAGATGTGGCGCAGGGCCCAGGGCGTGAAGTGGGGCCGGCCCATGCTGCCGGACACGGTGAGGCGGTGGTGGATGTAGCGGTCCATCTCGTCGCGGGTGAAGGGACGGAGCTCGTAATGGACGAGGATGCGCTGGCGGAGCTGGCGGAGTTCCTCGGCGGCGAGGCGGTCCTTCAGCTCGGTCTGGCCCATGAGGATGATCTGGAGGAGCTTTTGCTTGTCGGTCTCGAGGTTGGAGAGGAGGCGGACCTGCTCGAAGACCTCGAAGGAGAGGTTCTGGGCCTCGTCGATGATGAGGACGATCTCGCGGCCCTTGGCGATGCGGTCGAGGAGGACCTGGTTCATCTGGGCGACGAGGTCGTTCTTGCTGCGGGCGAGGTTGGGTTCGCCGAGCTCGGTCAGGATGGCCTTGAGCATCTGCGTCTCGGTGACGCGCGGATTGAGGACGAGGGCGGTGTCGTAGTGGTTGGGGTCGAGGTCGCTGAGGAACTTGCGGCAGAGGGTGGTTTTGCCGCAGCCGACCTCGCCGATGAGCACGATGAAGCCCTTTTTCTCGTGGACCCCGTATTTCAGGTGCTGCAGGGCCTCCTGGTGGGTGGCGCTGAGGTAGAGGAACTTCGGGTCCGGAGTGATGTGAAACGGCATCTCCGTAAAACCGTAGTAGCTTTGATACATCGCGTGGGCAACTATCTGGGCCGCACAGGAAAATGCACGCCAAAAGAGGTTAAAGAGTCCTGAAAACAGGGACTCTTTGGGAGAATCCTGAAACCTGAAACCTGAGACCTGACAGGGATGGCTCAGGGATCATTGGCCACAAGAGAACACAGAGAACACAGAGAGCACAGAGAAGCCTGAGTTCCGGCTTTGCGCTCCTTGTGCTCTTTTGTGGCCAACTGGCTCGAGTATTGAATGCTTCAGCCACAAGAGAACACAAAGAGCACAGAGAAAGCTCCCGAGCCAGGCGTGCCGACGAGTTTGATCCCATTTGGAGGGAAGCAGATGAACTTATCGCGATTTTTGTGACCATGGCCCAAAATGCTAAGCAGCGGCAAGAATAGCTGTTTTCAGGCCTCGGTCGGGTTCCCTTCAGGTTTGCGACTCCGGCGCCACTTCGCGGCCAATGTCAGTCCACCTTCGTCAGGTCTGTGTCTGCTGTCGCCCAAGGGGCAACCGCCATCAGTCACCCCCACCCGCTTTTGGCAGATTCGGGCCAAACCTCCAGTTTGACCATCTCCGCGCTGCCGCGCTCAGTCAGGGTTCCCGGTTGGCGGTCTCTGCCGCCGCCTCGCCGCTTGACGATCCGGAGCCGGCCGGTTGCATTGCCAACATTGAATTCCAGCAAGCTGATCCTCGGTTTTTTTGGCGCGGCGTTCGTCGCGGTGACGCTGTGGGCGGGGAGCTTCTTCGTGCAAATGCACCGCGACATCACGGCGCTGCGGGCCCAGGAGGCCGGGAACCAGCGTCGGCTGGCCGAGGCCGAGACCAAGCTGGCGGCACAGGAAAAATACCTCGAGCAGTTGCGCCACGACCCGGCGCTGGTGGAGCGCCTCATCCGCCAGAAACTCGGCTACGCGAAGGAGGCGGAGTTCGTGTTCCGGTTTGAGGAGGAGAGGAAATAGCACAAACCTGAGACCTGAAGATCGGACCAAGGCATTTTTAAGCCTCTCCTGTCCACCAGGGTGTGTCTTCAAAATCAACAAACTTGGCATCCGCCGATGGGGGAGGGGTTTTATGCCCCGATGTTTTCGGCTTCACGCATCATTTTGTCCGGGCATAAAGCCCCTCCCCCATGATTTTGAAGACACACCCTAAGTCCTCACTCATTGGTGCCAGATTAGGGTGGATTAGTGGTTAAACCGTATTGGCATCTAGCCGTTCAATCCGTGCTATGGTCAAACAACCCCAGAGTAATTTCTCATGAACATTGAACAATTGCAGTCCACCTTCCGTGCGGCCGGGCAGGGCCAGGTTTTTGCCTTTTGGGATTCCCTCGCGCCGGGCGAGCGGGCGGCCTTGGCCAGCCAGGCGGCTGAGATCGACCTCGCGGAGGTCGAGCGCCTGAACCGCACCCTCGTTTTCCCGCAGGGTGGCGCCGGGGCGGACCTGGCCGGGCTCACGCCGGCACCGAGCGAGCGCCTGCCGGAGAATGGCGGCGATGCGGCGAAATGGGCCGCGGCCAAGGTGGCCGGCGAGGCCGCGCTGCGCGCCGGCCGCGTGGCGGCGTTCACCGTCGCGGGCGGGCAGGGGACGCGCCTCGGCTACGATGGACCCAAGGGCACGTTTGCCGTCACGCCGCTGCGCAAGAAGCCCCTCTTCCAGGTCTTCGCGGAGAAGATCAAGGCGGTCGGCCTGCGCTACGGGAAACCGCTGCACTGGTTCATCATGACCAGCCACGCGAACCACGGACAGACCGAAGCGTTCTTCGTGGCGAACAAGTTCTTCGGCCTCGACCGGGGCCACGTGCATTTCTTCCGCCAGGGCCTGATGCCGGCGGTGGGCTTCGACGGCAAGATCCTGCTCGAGACCAAGTCCTCGATCGCCCTGAGCCCCGACGGGCACGGCGGTTCGTTGCGGGCGTTGCAGCGCAGCGGGTCGCTTGACCTGATGGAAAAGGAGGGCATCGACACGATCAGCTACTTCCAGGTGGACAACCCGATCGTGCGTTGCATCGACGCGGCCTTCATCGGCTTTCACCTCCAGGCCCGCTCGGAGATGTCGAGCAAGATGGTGCCCAAGGCCTACGCCGAGGAGAAGGTCGGTCATTTCTGCCGGCAGGACGGCAAGGTGGTCGTCATCGAATACAGCGACATGCCCATGGCGATGCAGCGGGAGACCAATCCCGACGGGTCGCTGCGCTACAGCGCCGGCAGCATCGCGATCCACCTGATCGACCGGGAGTTCGCCCGGCGGATGGCGGGAAATTCGTCGTTGGCAGTTGATGGTTGTCAGTTGTCGGGACAAGCCGGACCAACAACCAGCAGCCAGCAACCACCAACCGGCGCGAGCTCGCTCGCTGGCCCACCGCTGCCCTTTCACCGGGCGGACAAGAAAATCGCGACGATCGACGCCGCGGGCCGGGCCGTGAAGCCGGCGCAGGCCAACGGCGTGAAGTTCGAGATGTTTGTCTTCGACGCGCTGCCCTTTGCCCGCAACTCGATCGTCATCGAGACGGCCCGGGCGGACGATTTCAGCCCGGTCAAGAACGCCGGGGGCGTGGATTCGCCCCAGACCAGCCGCGACGACCAGCTCCGGCAGTTCGCCCGCTGGCTCAAGGCGGTGGGTGCGGCGGTCGAGACTGACGCGACCGGGTTGCCCAAGGTCGGCGTGGAGATCTCGCCGCTCTTCGGCTATGACGCGGACTCCTTTGCCGAACGCTGGCACTGCCTGCCGATCAAACCCGTCGTCACTGACGGTTTATATCTTGAATAAATCTGATGCAGTTAACCATTAATCCACACTAATGGTTCACCAATCAGGAATGCAGCAAGCCACCCAATCCCATTCCCTGAATTTTGATTAGTGTTCAATTAATGTGCATTAGTGGTTAAAAAAATCCCATGACTTCTTCCGACAAAATCCTCCAGGCCGTCAAAGGCGGCAAACTGATGGCGAGCGCCGCCGACAACCTGAACGCCTGGCTGCAGGGCGGCCTGCCGGCGTGGGCGCAGTCGAGCCTGGCCGAGCTGATCGAGCGCGGGGAGTGGAGCGAACTGAACGACCGTTTCTACCGCTACCTCGAGTTTGGCACCGGCGGCATGCGCGGTCGGACCATCGGCAAGGTCGCCGCAAAGGCCGAGACCGGCACGCTCAGTTCGACCGGTTCGCCCGAGCACGCGGCGGTCGGCAGCAACCTGCTTAACGAGTTCACCCTGATGCGCGCCGTCATCGGCCTGCACCGCTACATCGCCCAATACCTCGCGACACAGAAGAGCACCGCGAAGCCCAAGATCGTCATCGCCCACGACGTGCGGCATTTCTCCCGGCATTTCTGCGAGTTGGCCGCCTCCACGTGGACGCGGCTGGGTGGTGAGGCGGTGATCTTCGACGGGCCGCGCTCGACCCCGCAGCTGAGCTTTTCGGTGCGTTACCTGAAGGCGCACACGGGCGTCGTCATCACGGCGAGCCACAATCCGCCGCACGACAACGGCTTCAAGGCCTACTTTACCGACGGCGCGCAGATCACCCCGCCGCATGACAAGGGCATCATCGCCGAGGTCGACGCCGTGCCGCTGTCGGCGGTGCATGAGTTCCTGACGAAGGACATCTCGAAGGTCGTCACCCTCGGGCGGAAGGCGGACGACGACTACCTCGCCACGGCGGCGCAGGCGCTGCTGGACCCGACGGTCTTCAAAAAGACGACGCTGAGCGTGGTGTTCACGAACATTCATGGCGTCGGCGCGATTGCGTCGATTCCGCTGCTGCACCACGCCGGGGTGAAGGTCACCGAGGTGCCGGAGCAACTGGCTTTTGATGCGTGTTTCCCGACGGTGCAGTCGCCCAATCCAGAGAACGCCGAGGCACTTTCCCTGGCGGTGGCGCTGGCGGAAAAGGGTGGTCACGACCTCGTGATGGCGACCGATCCCGACGGCGACCGCATGGGCGCGGCCGTGCGCAACAAGGCCGGCAAGATGGAGCTGTTGACCGGCAACCAGGTCGGCGCCCTGCTGGCCGATTACCGCATCGCCAAATACAAGGAGCTCGGGTGGATCCCGGCGGCCGGCACGCCGGCGGCGGCGATCGTGAAGACTTTTGTGACGACGCCGCTGCAGGACGCCATCGGCCGCGGCCACGGCGTGAAGGTCATCAACACGCTAACCGGCTTCAAGTGGATCGCCGGCAAGATGCGCGTCTGGGAGGAGAAGCTGACGCAGGCCATGGGGCCGGGCTTCGACTACGACGCCACGCCGTTCCGTGAGCGGGCGCGGCTGTTGCAGCAGTACAGCACATTCTACCTCTTCGGCACCGAGGAGAGTTACGGCTACTTGCCCAACGACTCCCTGCGCGACAAGGACGGCAACTCGGCGTGCCTGATGTTCGCCGAAGTGGCGGCGTGGGTGAAGGCCCGCGGGCTGACCGTGCCGGAGTATCTCGATGAGATTTACCTGAAATACGGCTTCTTCCTCGAGGGCGTGATCAACATTTACTACGAGGGCGCCAGCGGCGCGGCGAAGATCAAGCGCATCCTCGACACCTACCGCGCGGCCCCGCCGACGGCGTTCGGCGACACGAAGGTAACGCGCTTCCAGGACTTCGGCCGCGAGAAATTCTTCGATGCCGACCACGAACAGATTCCCGCACAGGACCTTTACCTCGTCACGCTGGCCAACGGCTATTCGTTCGCCGCCCGCGGCAGCGGCACGGAGCCGAAGATGAAATTCTATCTCTTCGCGCAGGAGTCGGTGAAGGGCGCCGCCGACCTGCCCGCCGCCAAGGCGAAGGCCAAGACCACGCTCGACGCCCTCAAGGCGCTGATCGAAGCCGACGCGCGCTCGCGCGCGGAAGGGAAGGGTTAATCGCCGCCCGAGAGGTGTTGAGTCGGGTGTTTAGCGCCAAGGGATTGATCTTGCGGATTGGATAAGTAACGCTTTATTAGAAAAAGTGCCTCTGAAGAAACTGACCAAGAAGGAAATCTTAGCGGCGCTCAACCGTATTTCCGAGTTGGCTGCTGAGGAGGGGGTGCGGCTGGAAATGACCATTTACGGAGGGGCCCTGATGCTCCTGGCTTACGATGCCCGCGATGTGACCATGGACGTGGATGCAATCATCCATCCACCCGAGATCGGCCGGCGCTTGGTGGCCAAGGTCGCGGCGGAACGCGGCCTGTCGGAGGATTGGCTCAATGACCACGTCAGGCTCTTTGTCAGCGCCAAGGAGGCAAAAAACGATCTGCCATTGCGCAATGTGTCCCGGACCGGACTACATATAACGAGGCCCACGGCCAAATACCTGCTCGCCATGAAAGTCATGGCCAGTCGAAAACCACTGCCAGGATATGCCGGCGACTATGCCGACATCGAAACCTTGCTGCGGGTCACGAAAATCAGGGCGGTGAACGAGGTGCAAACAGTGGTCGGGAGTTTTTTCCCCGACACCGTGCTGCCCGACACCACGAGGCTGGCCCTCACCGAGATCATCGAGAAGCTGGCCCATGAAAAAGCCTGAACGACGGCGCCTCAGTCGCCCCCAGACGGCGCGGGCGGTGGCGCGTCGCGCCACCGCCCTGGAGCAATTCGGACTGAATCTCCGCGATTGGTTCCATGAACTCCGCCGGGTTTCCACCCGCGGGCAATTACGGGCGGCGGTGAAAGTGCGTCCACCGCGCCTGGCCGCCCGGTTTCCCGAGGGGATCGTCGCCGATGCCTTTCTCGCTGCGCAGGTGGAGTATTTCTGCCGGCAAGCAAAGGTCGCGCCGCCACGCTGGACCCGCGATTCCATCTATGTGCTGGATGAACCTTGGTTCTCGCTTCCCGGAAAGCGCCTGCGGGCGCATTTGCTCTTGGACACTCCGGATGAATTCAGGAACCGCAATGTCTTCACCACTCCCGAGTTTGCGCTCACCATCCGTCGGGGCCGGCCCCGGGGGAGTTTGGCGGGAAAACGGGAGAAGGCGCGCTTGCGCCAACAGCGCTGGCGCGAACGGCAGGCAACGCCCGCACGATCTCGGATTGCGCGAATTAGCCCGGATTGAGCGAGTCGATGACTTATCCGTGATCAGCCGTGAAATCCGCGGTGAAAATATTTGGGCTCTTATTCATCGCGGGCGCGGCCTTGGTCTAAGATGATCAGCCGAACAGGTCGCTGTGGGTGCCCGGTCGCCGGAGTATCACCAAGTTGCCTCGCAGTTCATAGAGCAGCAGCAAGTCGGCCTGAATATGGCAGTCACGCACTCCGCTCCAAGAGTCCTTCAGGGGATGATCGCGCTGGTGAGGCTCGAAGGCTGTGCCGGTGTGCAATCGGTTCAGCACCTCAGCCTAGGCCGTCTCGAACCTGGCCGAAAGGATTCGCTTCCGATAGTCGCGCTTGAACTGGGAAGTGTAGACGAATTCCCGGGTCATCGCTTGAGGTCCTTCAAGAGGCCCTCAACCGAGTTAAACCGTGGCGACCGGGAAACATCCTCCTGCAAGGCCCGCCGGGTGACATTGTTCGGCGTCCAAGTTTCAAAAATATACCGGTAAACCTTCTGCTTCTCCCGCGCCGGAAGCGCCTTGAGCTGCTTGATCCGGAGGGTTGCGGTCATGGTCGGAAGTAAATTCACCGTGCGCTTGCTGTCAATGCAGGCACATGCCTGCTCCACGCCCAGTCCATGATCAAAATTTACCTGACGGCGTTAATTTTGTTGCCGGTGCTGGGACTGGCCGCGCCGCGCAAAGTCATTATCGATCAGGACGCGTTTGGTCCCGGCGGGCCGAACCTGCAGCCGATCCTGCTGGTGCTGCAGTCGCCCGACGTCGAGGTGCTGGGCATCACGGTCGAGAGCGGCGATGGCTGGCAGAAGGAGAATGTGGCGCACACGTTGCGGATGCTGGAGATCATCGGGCGGACCGACGTGCCGGTCGTGGTGGGGGCGACCCTGCCGCTGACCAATACGCCGGAGGCGACCAAGCGCTGGGAGGCGCGTCACGGCCAACTCGTCTACAAGGGCGCGTGGACGGAGCAGTGGCCACCCGGCACGGTGAACCGCCGGCCGATCCATCCGCCGGAGGTCGTGCCGCCGTCGCCCGAGGGCGAGCCGACGACCCGGCCGCTCAACGAGCCGGCGGACATGTTCCTCGTGCGCAAGGTGCGGGAGTTTCCCGGCGAGGTGTCGATCCTGGCGCTCGGGCCGCAAACCAACCTGGCGCTGGCCCTGAAGCGGGATCCCGCGTTGGCGGGACTCGCGCAGGAGATCGTGATCATGGGCGGGAGCTTCAACCCGCAGGCGGCGAACAACGAGTTCGCACCTGGAGTATGCCCACACGCCGCGGCTGGAGTTCAATTTCCGCTGGGATCCCGAGGCGGCGGACGCCGCGCTGCGGGCGCCATGGCGGAAGATCACGCTTTGCCCGGTCGATCCGACGACAAAGACGTTGTTCAAGCCGGAGCTGATCAAGCGCATCGCGGCAGCGGAAACGGTCGGGGCGCGTTATGTGGCGCGGCATCTTGAGGGTTTCCCGATGTGGGACGAACTCAGTGCGGCGGTCTGGCTGGAGCCAGGGATCGTCACGCGGCGGGTCGTGATGGCGGTCGGGGTGGACACCGCGGCCGACGGAGCCGGTTACGGCAGCACGCTCAGCTGGCCGGCGGGGCAGGGGCCCGGCCGCGGCGAGCGCGACGTGGAAGTCGTGTTCGAGGTGGACGTGCCCGCGCTGGAGGAGCTCGTGATGGAGACGTTGACGCGGAAATACGCAGGCCGCTGACCGCGTAGCGCGAAGGCAGTGCGCAGCAGAGCTTTGGAGGCATTCGCCGATCGAAAAAAATGCCGGCCAAGTTCAGTTAGGCTGCGCTGGGCGGCAAACGGCCCGGTGGAACTACACCCCATATTCGATCGAGCACTTGCAGCGTACTCTTGACCAAGGGCGAGCCATCAGCCGGGAGCAGATGCTTCCGTTTGATGCTCTGCGCAGTCCGTTACTCAACAAAATGTCAGTTATTCTAAAATGAAACTTAAATTCACAAACCTCCTGGCCGGCACGGTTATCGCCGCGCTTGCCTGCACTGCATCCATCGCCAAGGCCACCCCCTGGCACAAGCCATCGGTTGATTCCACCACGAGCTTCGCGGTCCTGGCCGGCTCGGCGGTGACCTTGACCAACGCCGTCATCGTCGGAGACGTGGGCGTCGACCACGGTCCGCTCACGCAGACCACCTCCGTGATCACCGGCGCAATCCACGTGGGTGACCCGTTCGCCCACGCCGCCTATGCCGATTTCCTCGCCGATTATGCGGCAATCGCACTATTGCCATGCGATCAGGTCATCAGCGGCAACCTCGCGGGCCTGTTTCTCACGCCCGGGGTCTACTGTGTTGACGCGGCGTCGACCACGACCGGTGGCGTGCTGACGCTCGTCGGCTCCGCCACGGACACCTGGATCTTCAAGATCGGGGCTGGCGGTACGGGTGCGCTCACCGGCACCAACTTCACGGTGGTCATGACCAGCAGGGAGACGTGCAACGACAACGTCATCTGGTGGACGGCCGAGGCCGCGACCCTGACGGACTCCGTCTTCGTCGGCAGCATCCTCGCGGGGGCGGACATCACCGTTACGCGTGGGAGTGTGGACGGCCAACTCTTGGCGAAGGGCGCCGTGACCGTTACCGGAGCCCTGATCAACGATTGTGGCCCTGTCACCGTTACGCCCAGGCCCAAGGCCAATGAAGGCGTGGGCAACGGCGTGGACGGCAACACCCCGGGCCACCTCCATAATGGAGGCAACGACGACCCGGCCTTCACGCCTGGCAACCCCGGCGCGAAGAACAAGAAACCGCGCGGTTAAGTCTCGCGACCAGTTAGTCTGACAAGCCGGTCCGGCGTTTGCCGGTCCGGCTTTTTTGCGTGCTTGCTTCGGGTTAACTCACACCAGCAGCCGGGCGGGCTTCGGCTTCTCGAGGAGGTCTTTCAAAAGGCCCTCAAACGAATCAAACCGCGCAGCACGAGCGACATCTTCCTCAAGGCCCGACGGGTGACAGAGTTCGGCGTGGAAGTGCTGATGACATAACGGTACACCTTCTGCTTCTCCCGCGCCGGAAGCGCCTTGAGCTGCTTGATCAGAACAGATCAATGCGGGTTGAGGCTCCCCTGGCCTCCACTCCAACCAGCCACGAACTCTTGACGACGGGCAACTTACGGCTTGGCACCCCGGGCGGGCTGGAAAGGATTGGGCCATGATCGTCGGCATCGACCTGGGCACCACTTTCTCGCTCATCAGCTACGTCAATTCCTCGGGCACGCCGACCCTGATCCCGTCACGCCGCGACCCCCAGCGGTTCCAGACGCCGTCGGTGGTCCACATCGGCGAGCGCGGCGCCATCGTGGGCGACCTGTTGGAGGAGCTGTTGCAGGAGGAGCCGTCGCTGCCCATCAGTCGTTTCGCCAAGCTCAGCATGGGGCAGCCGGACAAGGTCGTGCTGACCGACCACCTCGGCCAGACCTACACCCCGGAGGCGATCTCCGCGCTCGTGCTCCGCAAGCTCAAGGAAGACGCTGAGGCGGCGCTCAGCGAACCCATCACCGGGGCGGTCATCACGGTGCCGGCCAATTTCAACGACGCGCAGCGCCAGGCCACGGTGAACGCCGGCCGGCTGGCGGACATCCCCGTGCTCGGGCTCGTGGAGGAACCGCTGGCGGCGGCCACCTTCTTCGGCCTCAACACCAAGGGCGGTGAGCGCCTGATCTTCGTCTTCGACATCGGCGGTGGCACCTTGGACGCCACCATCCTCAGTGCGACGCCCGATGGCCTCTACGCCATCGCGACCGAGGGCGCCGACAACATCGGCGGCAAGAACTTCGACGAACTCATCATGGGCATCGTGGCCGACCAGTTCCGCGGTCAGTTCGGCGTGGACCCGCGCAACGATCCCGAGTCGGCGCAGCGGCTGCGGCATTTCGCCACGCAGTCGAAGATCGCGCTGTCGGCGCCCGGCGCCAATGTCATCAGCAAACCGGTCATCCTCGCCGGCAAGTCGCTGCGGGTGACCTTCAACCGCACCCAGTTCGAGGCGGCGGCCGAGCCCTGGCTCGAGGCCTGTCAGGAGGTGTGCGATCGCGCCCTCAAGAGCCAGAGCCTGGCCTGGGACGACATCGACGAACTGATCCTCACGGGCGGCTCGAGCCTCGTGCCGTGCGTGGAGCGGCGGGTCCGGGAGATGAGCTCGCTGCAGCCCGCGCGCATCCGCCGCGAGCAGCCGCACGCCTCCATCGCCTACGGCGCCGCGTTGTTGGCCGAGCAATTCTACGGGGACAAGAAGACCGCCGCGCCGCCGCTGAAGCAGCAGGTGACGAGCAATGAGCTCGGCCTGCGCGTCTTCGACCCGAAGGAACGAAAGCCGGTCTTCCACGCGATGATCGAGAAGAATGTGCCGGTGCCGACGACGGCGAAGCAGACCTTCTACACGCAGAAGGCCGACCAGACCTCGCTTTCCATCGAGCTGTTGCAGCGCAAGGATCCCTTCACGCCGCCGGAGACGCTCGGGCAGTTCACCTTCGGCCCGATCCGCCGGCCCGAGGCGCAGCACCCCGTCGCCGTCGAGATGGGCTACGACGGCACGGGCCGGGTAAACGTCACCGCGACGGACGGCCGCACGGGCGAGTCGGTGGCGCGGGAATTCTCGAAACAGGCCGAGTCCGATCTCACGTCAATGTATGCTCGGTTGCAGAAGCTGCCGGTGCGGGGGTAGCGGAGGAGGATGATCGAAAGCGGGCTCGCTTCAGCGGTTAGGAATTGGCATGGCCGTCCCGCCCATGATGCCGAACCCACGGGCAAGATGCCCGTCCCGCTCTTGAACCTCGTTTTAATCATGTTGATGCGGCTTCTTTACCGCGCCAAGGCGAGTCTAGGCTGATCGGAATCAGTTAAATAACAAATGGAGCCGCCCCGGAGTTTTGGCTCGGTTGCAGGTGCAAGCGGCTACTTACACCGGGGCGGTGATGCCGGGCTGTTGGTCGGTGGCGCCCAGTGAAAGGGCACCGACCGAACGGGAGGGCGGCCGGTTCAAACCAGAGGGCTCGACCCGGGCGGGTTGAGCTGAGGGCGAGGCGGAAGCCGAGGTTGTTGTTGCGGTTGTCCGGCGTGTTGTTGTTGCGGTTGGCGGAGCGGCAGTTGTCCGCCGTGTTGGCGTAGCTGCCGCCGCGGTTGACGCGGTGGGTGCCCGATGGCCGACCTCCGTTTTGGCTGCGCCGAAGAGCCGGCGCAGCAAGGGTTCCCGGCGGGCGACACGCACGAAGGCGGTGAGCGCGAGCGCGCGGCGCTGGCCCTCGGCCTCGCAGATCGCGCCAAGTTCGCGGGCGCGCTCCAGCCATGCCCAGCGCCGGAGGAAGCGACGACGGGAGGGACGGGCGAGGCGACTGCCGAAGGGGAAAACGCGATAGCCGAGAAAATCCGCACCGCGCGCGGTGGGCTGGAGGTGCCAGGTGGCTTTGAGGCGCAGGCCGCGCGCGGCGAGCAGGGTCTCGATCTGGCTTTTGGCGGCGTTGAGGGTGGCGCGGTCATCGGACCAGAGGACCATATCGTCCATGTAGCGGGCGTAGCCGGGGATGAGGAGCGTCTCCTTCACGAGGCGATCCACCGGGGCGAGGTAGCTGTTGGCGAGGTGTTGGCTGGTGAGTGCGCCGATGGGCAGGCCCCGGCCGGGGGCGGTTTCATGGGCGCGGATGAGGCGTGTCCAGAGTGCGACGATGCGCGGGTCGCGAAAGCGGGCGGCGACTTCGGGGATGAGGGTGGCGTGCGGGATGGAGTCGAAATACTTGGCGACATCGAGCTTGAGGAACCAGGTGTGGCGGGCGGCGTAGTGCTCGGCGCGGCGCAGGGCGGCTTCGCGGCCTTTGCCCCGGCGGCAGGCGTAGCTATCGGCGATGAGGCGGCGCTCGAATTCGGGCTCGCAGAGGCCGACGAGGGCGTGGTGGAGCACGCGGTCGCGAAAACAAGGGGCGTGGATGACGCGCTCTTTGGGCTCGAAGATGCGGAAGCGGGTAAAGCCCCGGGCGGTGGCGGTGCCGGAGAGGATTTCGGCGTGGAGCTGGGCGAGCTCGGCATCGAGCCGGGTGCGGAAGGCGATGACCTCGGCGCGCGGAGCCTTGCCCCGCGCGGCCCGGAGGAAGGCGGCGCGGAGGTTTTCAGGATCGGCGATTTGCTCAAGTCGCAGGGGGCTGGTGCGCATGGTCGGAGAGAGCTTGAAGGATGCCGGAGCCGTATTTTTCGAGGCGGGCGGAGCCGATGCCGTCAATCTGGCCAAGAGCGGCTACGGTGACAGGGGCGGGGAGCCTGGCGATTGCGGCCAGTTGTTCGTTGGTGAATACGGCGTAGGCGGGCAGGGCTTCGCGTTCGGCGAGGCTTTTGCGCAGTTCCCGCAGCCGGGAAAAACGGGCAAAGGTGGGCGCGTCGAGCACGGTCTTGTAGTCTATCTTTTCAGCGGGTTTACCGTGGGCGGGGCTGGTGGGGGTGGCGGGGCCGAGTTGGTAGGTGGCGCAGAAGGTCCAGGCCGTGCCCGTCCATTGGCGGTCGAGGGTGAGCACGCGGTGGCTGCGCAGGAAGCGGTTGAGGTCTTCTTGGGCGGGGGTGTCGCCGGGGCTCACGGTGAAAAGGGCGATTTGCATGGGTGGTTATTTTTTTATTTTTCCTCTTCGCGAGGGGGCTCCGCCCCCTCGACCCCCGGCTTGCTCCGCTGACTCCGGGCTGACCGCCCTCCGCTCCGCTCCGGTCTGTCCGCCCTCCGTCCGCTTTGCTCGCCTCTTTTTTTACTGGCTGGTTCCCCTGGATGAACTGAGGGCGAGGCGGAAGCCGAGGCTGCCGTCGCGGTAGTCCGGCGTGCTGATGCTGCGGCCGGCGGAGCGGCAGTAGTCCGCCGAGTCGGCGAAGCTGCCGCCGCGGAGGACGCGGTGGGTGCCCGAAGTCGGGCCAGCCGGATCGCGCACGCTGCCCTCGTCGTAGCTCGCATACCAATCGGCGCACCACTCCCACACGTTGCCATGCATATCGTAGAGCCCCCAGGCGTTCGCCTGCTT
>Ga0163152_10001942_pt1 | contig 31046 bp, 48 predicted proteins | sample OliLakLV19MP8IB2_FD_148635 | JGI IMG/M metagenome (GOLD analysis project Ga0163152, IMG submission 148635) | Freshwater microbial mat bacterial communities from Lake Vanda, McMurdo Dry Valleys, Antarctica - Oligotrophic Lake LV.19.MP8.IB-2 | ecosystem: Environmental > Aquatic > Freshwater >...
TGGCCCACGATACGGGCGCCTGGTAATCGAATGCGACGTTCAGCGAGCAGCAGGCCTACGGGCTGGCTGAGAGGACTCCAACACATGGCCCCGAATACCGGGGTCGGGAGCCTCGGGTGTCGCTATGCCTGCACGGCATTGCCCCCGGCATTTATCGCCAGACCCACGTAGCTTGCTCAGAATGCGCCCATGCAACAGAGGGCACATTCGATGCAAGCCAACCACACCAAACTGGGCGCCGTTCGCAGCTATGCCGAAGGCGGGCTGGTCACTCAGATCAAGCGGGACCTGAACAAGCTGGTGGGCAACAACCCGGATGCAATGAAGCAGCGCGGCAGGTCTGCGCAGATCGAGGCGCCACCGGCCACATCAGTTCCAGCGGGCTACTCCAGCGGCACACCGACCAAGGACAACCCGGCAGGGATCAAGTTCGCCAAGGGCGGCGAGGTCAATGGCAAGGGCACCGGCACCAGCGACGACATCCATATCATGGCCAGCAATGGCGAGTACATGGTCAAGGCCGCCGCCGTGAAGAAGCTGGGCGTGCCGTTTATGAACAAGCTCAACGCCATCGCCGACGGTGACAAGGCCAGTGCGAAGAACCCACGGCTGGGCGCGGTGAAGGGCAAGTACGAGGTGGGCGGCGGCGTAACACCCGAGGACCGGTTGCGCCAGATGAACATGAAGGCAGTTGGCGCGCGCACGACGCCGAGCCTCACGGGCGCGCAGGCCGGCGACCTGGTGGGGAAGAATCCGATGTTGAGCCTGGTCAACGAGGCGATGACGGCCAACGGTCGCAGCCCGGCCAACCCAATCGCGCGCCCGCCATTGCAGATCGGCTACACGCCGCCGACACCCAGCACAGCACTTGTCGACATCAAGGCGCAAAACTTCGTGCGGCCAGGAATCGACGCGCCGCTTCCATCACAAAATGGCTTTCAGCAAGTAGGGGAAGGCCGTGCATCGTCGTCGGCGCCCACGCGCGCAACGGCAGCGCCGCGCATGCTTGGCTACACGCCACCACCCTTGGAGCAGATCAAACTGCCGCAGGGCTACAAGCCTCCCCCGGTCAACCCGGCAACCGGCGCGTACATCCAGCCCAGCGCTGCTGCATCAACGCCAGTCCAGGCACCAAGCATGGCCAGTCGCGCACTCGGGGCCGTCAAGGGCATGTCTCGCGCGGCAGCGGGCGGCGCATTGCTCTCGGCAGTGCCAGAGGCCATATCGACAGCGCAAGTCGCGCAAGACCCAAACGCAACCGGCATTGATGTCGGCACTCAGGCAGCGGAAGGCGTCGGGCGCGTTGCAGCCGCCACTGCTGGCGCAGGAAAGGGCGCGGCCCTTGGTAGCGTCTTTGGCCCGGTCGGTACGGTTGTCGGCGGTGTTGCTGGCGGTGCGCTTGGCTACTACGGCGCGGACAAGGCCATCCAATACGGGCGCAGCCTTGTCGGCACTGACCCGACATCCCCGGTCGACCGCATCCAAGCACCTGTAGCACCTGTAGCAGCTGCACCAGCAGGCGCAGTTCCCCCGAGGATCGAAGGACGCGGCAACGGTCAGCGCATGGGCATGCAAGACCCGCGCATCGTCACGCCACAGCTTCAGGCCGCACCGCAGCCCCAGGCAGCACTCGGGGAAGTCAGCGGTCAGGTCACGCGCGACGGCAATTCGTATTCTGGCGGGAACGTGTCAGGACTTGTCAATTTCGTGGACAAGAACGGCAACGCGCGGCCATCGGGCGGCGGCTTCGTGGCCGGTACCGGCGACGGGACTTTCACCTACGGCGGATCAAGCAACCGATCGAACCTTGACGGTCAGGTCAATGCTGCCTTGGACGCCGCTGCGGCCCGTGGTGACACAGAGGCACTGCGGCAATACTACGGCGGAAACTTCGGCACGCGAGTTGCTGGAGATGATGCCGAGTTCGCACTGATGAACAACGGCAAGCCCATGACGGCGCGCAAGCTGGGTGCGATCAGCAAAGCCAGGGCAGAGCGCGCAGCTACCGGAGACAGCGCCAAAGACCGCGCATTCAACGAGCGCAAGTTCGGCGCAGAGCAGGCCGGTCGCGGCGAGGACCGCAAGCTGGCGCGCGAGAAGTTCGACGTCGACGCCGCTGGCGCCAAACTCGATCAGGCATCCAAGGCACGGCTGGACGCAGCGCAAGCGGCCATCGCAGACCCGAAATCGACGCCTGAGCAGCGCAAGACAGCAGTTGAGGTGTTCGACTCGCTGATGGGCAGGACCAAGGTTCCTGCGAAGCCGTTGGGATTCAAAGCCATTTCCGCCGGCACCGACGCAAGGGGGAACCCACTGCCCCCTGTCATATACAGCGAGGACACCGGGGACGTGAAGGTACAGCAGGAACCAGCGCCATACGCCGACGGGACCAAGATCAAGGGCAAGGACGGCAAGAACTACGTGGTCAAGAACGGCAAGCCAGTTCTGGAATAACCCATGGAAAAAGTGAATTGGGATGACTTCACGCCGGTTGACTCCAGTGTGAAGAAACAAGAAGCACCGGTCGATTGGTCGCAGTTTGAACCGCGCAAACCAGCCGGCGCACTGCGCAAGTTGGGTGATGCCGGGCTTGGGTTCGTCCAAGGCGCAGCCGGTGGCACCAAGGCACTGGTGGCCGACTCGGTAGGTGCCGGGAACCGGGTATCCAAAGCACTGGGCGCTGTCAGCCAGGGTGCCGGGCGCCTGATGAGTCAGGACGCGCAGGACGAGATCTCCGCGCGCCAGGCCAAGATCAAGGCAGCGGAGGCCGGCGGGTCGACCTTCGACGAGATCGGCGCCACGCTGGGCGGGATTGCCGAGGCTCCAGTACGCTCCGTTGCCACCGGCCTGGGTTCACTCGCCCCTACGCTGTTGGCGGCGTATCTGACCAAGGGCCGGTCGCTGAAGACTCAGTTGGGTATTCGTGGGGGAGTCGGTGCAGCACAGGGCTTAGGCGCGGTCAAGGGCTCAATCTACGACGCCGTCGAGCAAAAGCAGATCGAAGCGGGCATGACCCCGGCGCAGGCCCAGGCCAAGGCTGATGAGGCGCAGTCGTACACCGGTGAGAATGCGGCAAACATTGCCATCGGCGGCGTAGGCGGCGTTCTGGCGAGCCTAACTGGTGCAGAGAGTGCCATTATGGGCACGGGCGGGCGCGCTGTACTGCGCAGGATCGGCAAAGCAGCGGGTGCGGAAACACTGACCGAGGGCCCGCAGGGCGGTCAGGAACGGTATGCCTCCAACGTGGCCGAGCAGCGCCAGGGCTTTGACACCCCGACGTTCCAGGGCGTGGCCGGTCAGGCAGTGGGCGAGGGTGTCATCGGCGGCATCGTTGGCGGTGGGGTCGGAGCCATTGCAGGCGGTCCAAAACAGATCCAAAACGCATCCACACTGCCTCCAATCAACCCGCCACCGCCACCCGGCGCACCAGATGCCGGATTCGACCCGAGCCAGCCCGATCCGGCTAAAGACACACCAGGTGTGTCTTTGCAGCCGGGCGAGCCAGTTCCGGGCGCCGGGTACGTGCCTGGTGATTCGCTTTTCGGGCATCCAGAAGATACGGGCGAGCCGCTGCCAGAAGATGGCTACATGAACCCGGAAACCGGCCAGCGGTTCGTCCCGGAGGATGACCGCAAGCAGTGGTTCGATTTAGCCAGTCGCGGCTTGGAGCCGACCTATATCGAACCGCCACCGGTCACTGCATCCCAGGCCATGGGCATCAATCCGTCTGCTGGTCCCACCTCTGCGGCGGCTGCAATCGCTGTTGATTCCGGGGCCACGGAGGTGGTCCAGCGCCAGCAAGCCGAGCAGCAAGCAGCCGAGATTGCGAAAAAACAGGACAAGTCCCAAAAGTCAGGCCAGGATGCGGCAAAAGCCGATGTCGGAATTCGGACATCGGAACCATTTCAGCAACCCACCACGCCAGCAGCTGGCCCCATTGCCGCTGCCGTTTCACAGATTCCATCAACCCCAGGAGTAGTAGATGCGCAACAAGCCGCTCAAGCCGAGCAAGCTACGTCGGAACGAATTGAACAACCCGGGCCTGTCCCCGGAGCAGCGGGAGGAATTGAAAGCCCTTCGCAGCCAGCAGGACCGGCGAACGTATCTGATGCAGGAACTGAACAAGCGGGCGGTACCGGGAATGCACTGACACGCGGGCAGCGGTTCAGGGCGGTGATTGAGGCAAAGCAGGCAGAGCGGGCGGCGAAGGCGGCAGCTGGTCAGGGAGAAGGGTCAGGAAAAACGGCGCAAGCGGCTGAGTCAAAGCCTTTTTCGCAGACTGCGCCAACAGCGCCCGGTCAAGCATCGCCCGCGCCCGTTGGTTCTTCGCCAGTTCAAAGTCAGTCTGTTCAGCCACCGGTCAATCCGCTGGAAACGTCACCGTCGACTGCACCACAAGAGCCTCCCCGTTCCGGAGTGTCACCGGTGGGACAAAGCGAAACCCGCAGTCAAAACGTACCATCTCTCCCAGCATCAACGGCTGGCGAGGTCCGACAAACTCAAGGTCTGGACGCAGAAAATCCTCCAGCGCCTGGTCGTCAGGATGGACAAAAGCAAGGTACGGTTCAGCCATCCGCAAATGATACGCCAGTACCCGATCCAGCCAGCTTGAAAGATCGAGTAAATGGCATCAATGCCGAACTGGCGGTTGTTGCTGCTGCGAAAAAAGCCATGGGCACGCAGCAAGCGGGAGAAGACAAAACCACGCAAATTGCGCGTGCAAAGCTGGACCTGCAGGCAAAGCGGCTATGGCAAAAACTTGCCGAAGCACTCCCAGACAACAGCAAGAACGCTGCCGCCGCAAAGGATGCCGCAGACGAACTTGAGTCGAAGATCAACCGCATTGAATCTGACGCAAGTGATGCACCAGCACCAGTGCAAGCGCCAGCGGATGACGCAATACTGCCGACGAAAATGGCGCCTGCCATTGACGGTCTGCACAACAGGATCATTAACCTGAAAAGCACGGTTCTGTTGAGCGATTCTGGTGGACGGAAAATATTCGCAATCAAAGATCCATCTATCCCGGACAAATTGAAGTACCGCGTCAGAGGACGGTTCCCTGTATCTGAGTCGTTCGAAATTAAGGAAAAGGCCGACGTTACCGGGATCGCGCAAGATCGTGGGTATGTGCTGATCGACAAGCGCGAGCAGGTTGCATCACGCAGCAAGCCGGCCGCTGAGGCCACCCCACCCAAGGAACCCGGCGCCGGCCTGAAGAAGATGAGGGTGGCAAAGGCGAAGAAGGATGCGGCGAAGGCACCAGACACGCGATCAGCGGCAGAACTTGCGCGGGCGATGGACGACATGCGCAAGACGAAGCCGCGCCCACTGGACAAACTCTACGGCAAGAAGGGACCGACACCTGAGCAAGCCGGCAAGCACGCCGAGGACATGAAAGCGTGGAACCGCGAGTTCATGAAACTGTCTCGGGATCAAAAGCTGGCGCTGGCGCGGGGCAACGAAGCATTCAGGAAGAAGCAAGAATCCGAGCAAACCCCGGCGGGAATAGCGCGGTCACCAAATGGAACCACACTCCCGACGGCACCAGACACGGAATTTGTCAAGATCAAGGATAGGTTTGGGGGGAACATCCATGTCAAGCAATCCGACTTGGATGGTGAGCGGACCTTGTTGCCGATGTACACGGCAAAGGGAGATCGCGCTGGCAAATCCATCCACCGCGAGAACCTTGATCCAGACGGAACCAAGTTGGCAGCGAGCAACGCCGAAAACGCCAGCAATCCGCTCATGGATGTCATCACGGCAAAGCAAGGCAATGCCTTTGCAACAGCAGCAGCGGCCCAGCGAGAACTAAACACCAGGGCTCTGAGTGAGTCACATGAGGTGGTCCCAATCGGTGACGGATACGTCGTTAAGAAAAAAGGTTTGCCAAAACCCTACAACGATGATCCGCGAAATAGCCCTGTCATGGAGTCACAAGATGGCTTCATTGTTGGCCAATCCGTTGACGTTCCGAGCAGGACTATCGGGCGATCTACGGTTGAGTCGCTGTACACCAGAACAATGCCTGGGTTTGACGCCCCGATGCTCATGGCCCGTATCAAAAATGCGGAAGGCAAGGCCATCGATGTGCTGACAAGTGAGTTGAAGGCAACCTCCGAAGCGCAGAACCTGACCGGGCAGCAGGATGTTTTCAGTGCGCCGGCCGAGCCAGAGCCAGAGGCGACCACTGACGCAGAAAACCCACCACAAGTATCAGAAGCCCAAGCGCGCAAGCAGTTTGAGTGGCGCGACCGTGGGCAGACAAACGGCACGAAGACGCACGCGCTGTTCTGGTTCCAGAAACCAGAGGATAAGGGAACCGGACAAGCCATGAACCGGGGCGACGTGCAGAAATTCCCTGGCAACGGATGGAAAGTGAACGGCGAAGGAAATGCTTTTCAATCACTGGCCGACGCCAAGGCAGCAACGATTGAAGCGGCGATCCCGGTGCTGCGTGAACAGGGGTGGATCGAAAGCGCACCAGAACCAGCAAAGCCAGAGGCGAAGGGGAAGCCTGATGCAGCGTTCGCCCGTGGCAACCCCTTCTACAGCGCCCTGACACGCGAGGTCGGCAAGATCCCGGCCAAGGCCCAGGGTGCAGGCGGGTGGCAGTTGAACCTGATCGGCCTGGTCAAGGCGGGCAAGGTCAAGCAGGACGAGATCGAATGGTCGGGCGTCACCGACTGGCTGAAACTGCAGACCGGCAAGGTCACCAAGGAACAGATCACCGAGTACCTGGAGTCGAATGGGGTTCAGGTCACGGAGACGGTGCTGGGCAAGGTAGAAGCAGGAAAACTGCCAAAAGGATGGGACATTCAAGAGAACCCAGATGAGCCAGGATATTGGGAAGTTCGTGATGCAGAAGGCATCATGGTCGGCGATGGCGATAGTCGAGAATCCGCCATGCGCAGCGCCGGTCAAATGGACTCGCGCGCTACGGACAACACCAAGTTCGGCAAATACCAACTCCCTGGCGCCACCAACTACAGGGAAGTGCTGTTGACGCTGCCAGTGAAGGATGGCCGCGCATGGGTTGACCGGCAGGGACAAGTGAAGCAGTGGGTTCAGGACGAGCCGACTGCAGAAGTGCGCAAGGCCCTGGAGGCAACAGGCCATACGCTCAAGACAATCCCTCTGACGGATGCGCCCGGCACGTACAAGTCAGGCCACTGGGACCAGCCCAACGTCCTGGCCCACATCCGCGTCAACGATAGGGTAGATGCGGAGGGTAGAAAAGTCCTTTTTGTGGAAGAGATCCAGTCGGATTTTGCCCAGCAAGCCCGCAAGGATGGCATCAAAGGTGTTGCGCCGACAGATGACCAAGTGCGCGAATTCTTCGGCCTGAGGCCCGGAGCAGACCCAGCTGTCTACCGGCAGGAAATGATGGACATAACGAACAAGAAGGGCGTACCCAATGCCCCCTTCGTCGGCAAGACCGATGCATGGGTCAGCCTGGCGATCAAGCGTGTCATCAAGATGGCAGTCGATGGCGGGTATGACCGGGTAGCGTTTGTGAACGGGGAGCAGTCGGCGGAGCGGTATGACTTGAGTAAGCAGGTCGATAGCATCGACTACCGCAAGAAAGGCGATGACAAGTTCGACGTGGCTGTTATGGCGACTGATGGCCGCACTGAGGCCTTTCGTGAAGACGGCATCGGAGTCGCGCGCATCGAGGAAGTCGTAGGCAAGGAAATCGCACAGAAGATTGCCAACGGCGAAGGGCAGCGCGGGCGCGGCAGCGACACAGTCACCCTGCGCGGCCTAGACCTCAAGGTAGGCGGCGAAGGCATGAAGGCCTTCTACGACAAGATCGTCCCCAACATCACGAAGGACGTGCTGCGCAAGTTGGGCGGCGGGGCGATGGAAAGTGTCGGCATTACCGCAGACAGCAATGGCTGGCACATCACGCCACCAAGTCAAACGGCAAGTGGCCGATGGATGCTCAAGAGCAGCGACTACAACTCCAAGGGCCTGCAGTTCGATACCGAGGCAGAAGCAAAGGCCGCGCTGACTGAAAAGCAAGGCTCACTGACGCAGCCATCGTTCACCATCACCCCTGCCATGCAAGAGCGTGCAGCCGATGGCGTGCCCCTATTCCGCCGTGGCGCCCAGTCCACCGGCATGACGGTCGACAACGCCCGCAACATCATCGCCCCCGTCGCCCGTCGCCTGAACATCGACGTTCGCGTGGTGGCAACCCCTGCCGACCTGCCGATCAAGGCGCCTAGCGACGTGCGCGCCCTGTACATCAATGGCGACATTTACGTGGTAGCTGGCAACGTCAAGAACCGCATGGACGTACTCAAGGCCGTCGGGCATGAAGCCATTGCCCACCTGGGCCTGCGCGCCATGAAGACGCGCGGCGAGTGGAACAAGATGATGGCCCAGATGCAGCTTGCCCTGAAGATGGGCAACAAGCCTTTGCGAGAACTGCAGGCCGGCGTGCGCAAGTCCTACGTGGACGAGAACGGTGAGTTCAACCTGACGCCGGGCCAAGAAGCCGACGAGATCGCCGCAGCAGCCGTGGAGCAGGCCATCGACCCGGTGACCGGCGAGTTCCGGCCAGGGTACGGGTTCTTGAAAGGCCTGTTCGCCAAGATGGCTGAGTGGCTGCGCTCGGTCGGGATCAACGTGTCGTTCACGAATCTGGAGCTGCAAGGGGCCCTGGTCAATGCGCAGCGCAACCTGATGGATGGGGCGCGGGAGGCGCAGGGGGGTGCGGTGGCGGCGTCGCGGGGCGGCCAAGACCAGACCGACACCGCTGCGTTCAAGGCATGGTTCAAAGGGTCCAAGGTTGTCAACCCCGACGGGACGCCGATGGTGGTGTACCACGGGACGAAGGATAACTTCAGTTCTTTTTCCCCCGGCGCTGGAAACTTCACAGGAAGTCAAAGCCTCGCCAGCGCGTTTGCAGGTCAGTCGGTCGATGGCGGCAACGTCATGCCAGTCTATTTGTCGCTCCAGAATCCGCTTCGTGTCCAAGACCCTGGATTCTGGATGGGTTCGGCATTTCTCAATCAGTTGGTGGAAAAGAAGGTATTGAGCCGAGAAGAGGCAGATGCCTGGGCTAAGGCGAACATGGCCAGTGTCGATCCCATTTATGAACGCTTCAGCAGCCTTCTAGGTCTGATCGGGGAAAAGGGTTATGACGGCCTTGTTTACGACAACACGTTTGAGGGAGGCGGGGACGCTTACAAGCCGATCCACTCCACGCAAATCAAATCCGCCATCGGTAATTCTGGCGCCTTCGACCCCAAGAACCCAGACATCCGCTATGCCCGCAGTGTGGTGACAGGGCAGACATCGCGCCAGCACACGCCCGAGCAGCTGCGCGCCATGCGAAACGTTGGTTTCGAAGTCGATGTGCCGACCCTCAAGGAACGCGCCCAGGCTTTGTGGAAAGACGTCGGCAAGAAATTGGCGCAGGGCATCGTCGACCAGTTTGATCCGGTCAAGGCACTGGACGGTACGGCCTACGGGTTGCTGCGCTTGGCCAAGGGTGCATCAGGCGCGTTCGAAACGTTTCTGCATGGTGGTCAACTCAAACTGACCGATGGCGTGTACGACTTCGACGAGACGAGACGCGGCGGCGTGGTGGATAGGCTACTGATCCCACTGCAGGGCGAGCACCACGACTTTATGCGATGGGTGGCAGCCAACCGGGCCGAGCGCCTGATGGGAGATGGCAAGGAAAACTTGTTCTCCCCGCAAGACATTGCCGACCTCAAGACGCTGGCCACCGGGCAGACGGCATTTGACTACAAGATCCAGGCCGGCCTGCAGCAAGGTCAGGTTACGCGCGACCGGGCACGCATCTACGCCGACGCAAACCGCATCTTCAACGAGTTCAATAAAAACGCCCTGGACATGGCCGAGCAGTCGGGCCTGATCGACGCCGCAAGCCGCAAACTATGGGAGCATGAGTTCTATGTGCCGTTCTACCGGGTGGCCGATGACTCGGACGGCGGCATCCGGGGCGCCAACATCAAGGGCGGCGTGCTGCGCCAGCAGGCATTCAAGCAACTCAAAGGCGGCAAGAACGCACTGAACACCGACTTGCTTGACAACACGCTGATGAACTGGGCGCATCTGCTGGACGCGGCGGCCAAGAACCGGGCGGCCAAGGCCACCATAGAGGCAGCAGAGCGCATGGGCGTGGCTTCGCCGGGAAACCAGTCGACGTTGGCTCAAATGGGCGCGTCGATCAACAATAAGAACGGCGTGGTCTGGTTCATGGACGACGGCATGAAGCGATACAGCCTGGTCGATGACCCGTACATCATGACGGCCCTCACATCTTTGGAGTATGCCGGGATGCGCAACCCGGTTATGAATGCGATGGGCGCCTTCAAGCACGCGCTGACAGTTGGCGTCACCGCCAGTCCATTCTTCAAAATCAAGAACTTGATACGTGACTCGGTGCAAGTCATTGGCACATCGAAGATCAACCCTAACCCGCTGGCAAACGTCGCCAAGGGGTGGGCACTGACAGACCCAAAAAGCGATTTCTACTTCCGGCTGCTGGCGGGGGGCGGGACAATCCACTTCGGGACCATGCTCGAAGGATCTGAGGCCAAGCGCGTGCAGGCCCTGGTGGAGTCCGGGGTGGATGATTCAACGATCCTGGGCGATCAGAACAAGGTCAAGCACTTCTACCGCAAGTACATTGAACCCGGCATCACGGCATACAACGAACTTGGAAATCGCGGGGAGGCAGTTAACCGGGCCACTCTGTATGACCAACTCGTTCGCGGAGGCATGAGTCATGCCGATGCTTCGTTGCAGGCCCGCGACCTGATGGACTTCTCCATGCAGGGCAGCTTCACAACAATCCGGTTCCTGACGCAAACTGTCCCGTTCCTTAATGCCAGATTGCAAGGACTGTACAAGCTGGGCCGCGCGGCCAAGGAAGACCCGGCGAGGTTTTCCGCAGTGCTTGGCGCGACGGCCATGTTCTCTGTTGCCCTGCTGGCGGCATACTCGGATGACGATGACTGGAAGAAAAGGGAGGTTTGGGACCGACAAAATTTCTGGTGGTTCAAGTTTGGAGGCATGGCTTTTCGCATTCCAAAGCCATTCGAAATTGGTGCTATGGCCACTCTGGCTGAGTACGGATTCGAACTCGCACTCGACGATGAGATGACCGGAACACAGTTTCGAAAGCAGGTTCTCAAGCTGTTCAGCGACAGCCTTTCTATGAACCCGGTCCCTCAGTTGGTCAAGCCGATCCTCGACGTCTATTCAAACAAGGACAGCTTCACCGGTCGCCCAATCGAATCCATGAGCATGGAGCGGCTGAAAGCGGACTATCGATTCACCGACCGCACCAGCATGACGGCGCGGGGCCTGAGCACGGCAGCCAACTCAGTAACCGGCCTGGTGGGCGCTGAAACCCTGTCGCCAGTGCAGATCGACCACATGCTGCGCGGCTACTTCGGGTGGCTGGGCTCCTTCGTGGTTGGCGCTGGCGATGTGATTGCACGACCAGCAACAGGCCAAGTGGGGCGTGCAGCGCCTGACTACTGGAAGACCGCCACCGGCAGCATGATCAGTGATTTGCGGGACGCGCCAAGCCGGTACGTGAGCCAGATGTACGACCAGTCCAGGGAGATCGAGCAAGCCTACGGTACGTGGAGATCTATGGTCAAGGATGGCAAGACCGAGGAAGCGGCAGACTTCCGCGAAGACAATATTGAGAAGATATCACCATTCCACCGGGTCACCAGAATCAAACTGGCCGTGTCGAAATTCAACCAGGAAATCCGCGCCATCGAGCGCAGTGACATGGACGGCACCACGAAACGCGAGAAGATCAGGGAAATCCAGCAGCGCAAGGACCAACTCGCGCGCCAGGTCAACTAAAACGGATGCTCGGGCATGAATGACTGCCCCATGAACACGCAGGAGAAAAGTTGCAGGACAACCGCAATGGCGATCACCCAGTATAGGATTTGCTTAGCCATGGGCGGATTGTAAGACTGACTCGGTCGGTTGCGTCTGGATGGAAACACAGCGAAAATAGCGAAGCCCGCAAGTGCTTTCAACACAGGCGGGCCTCTGACCAATCAGCAATAGGAGTGCTTCATGGCTAATGCCAATCTTACAGCGCAACGTCTGCGCGAAGTTCTGGACTACAACGCAGAAACCGGCGAATTCACTTGGGCCATCGATATCAGTTCAACGGGCCGTCGCGGCGGCGTTGCCGGGTGTCATAACAAGGCGGGTTACGTTGTCGTTCGCCTGGACAAGAAACTGTACCTTGCTCATCGACTTGCGGTGTTGCACGTCACTGGAGAATTCCCCGCTGCGCTGGTTGACCACAGAGACACGAATAAATCGAACAATCGGTGGGCGAACTTGCGCCCGGCAACCAAGGGGCAGAACGCCCAGAACAAGATTCTTGCGCAGAAGAATAACCAAGCATCTGGTCTGCTAGGAATTTACTGGGCACCGCAGCAAAACAAATGGGGCGCGAAGTTGGTGGTTGATGGCAAGCAACTCCATGGCGGATTCCACGAAACCCCAGAGGCAGCACATCAAGCCTACATCCTCCTGAAGCGGGAACATCACACTCACGGGACGTTGTAGCCCGCATCTACAAGTCCCGCCAAGACGCCATGGAAGCTGGAGCGTTCGGGATGCCTTGACCGTTGCCCCCGGCGATTCTCGCCAAACAGTAGGCCGGCGGGCAAAGTGCGCTCCATCTCATAGGAGCGAACACCATGGCATCACCATTCGTAAAGTACCAGCCCTTTCAAGAGAAATTGGCAGAGGGCATCAACTGCGGCACGGACACTTGGCGGGTCATCCTGTCCAACACCCTGCCCGACGTCACTGACTCAGTGCAGGCCGACGCGGCAGAGCTGACCACCACGGGCGGCTACACGGCCAACGGCAACACCTGCGCGATTACTTCGAGCACGCAGACGGCGGGCGTGTTCAAACTCATCCTGGCCGACCCTGCGGCCTGGACAGGATCGGCTGCGGGCTTCACGGCGCGATACGCGATTCTGTGGGACCAGACGATTGATGCGCTGGCCGGGTATTGGGACTACGGCAGTTCGCAGCTTGTCGCCGCTGGCGAGACGTTCACCGTCGACCTGGACGGCGCGGCGGGTGTGTTCACGATCACCTGATGATGTTCCGACAGGGCGCCAACGGGTTTGGGAGAGGGGTTCGAGTTCGCCCTACGATCCCGAGCATTACAGTGCCGCAGGCGCATGTGATGAACGTGCGCACGGGCGAGGTGTACTACTCCAAATACACGGGCGCTCCGGAGGTTTTGGCAAGCACTACTAAGCTGATGACGGCTTATGTGCTGCTCCAGAATCGACCGACGCTGTTGTCGCTGCAGGAAACAGTCACGATTACCTCTGGTGACATCGTTGCGTACAGCTACAACATGATTGCGGGGGATGTGCTTACGCTGCACGCTTTGATGGCAAATATGCTTTTGCCCAGTGATAACGCTGCAGCGGATGCAATAGCGCGAACCATCGGAAAAGAATTGCTCGGCGGCACGGGGACCGAGGCCGCATCGAAAAATCGATTCTTGCTTGAGATGAATAACCAAGCAAGGTCTATCGGCATGACATCGGCAGACTTTGTGACTGCCTCGGGCTTGGAAACTTGCTACGCAACGCCCGCCGAAATGAACAAACTGTTGTCCGCGTTGCACAACAACGCGATCATGCTGGACATCTGGCGCCATCACACTTTTTTGATGCCTATTGTGCGATCCGGGTCGCCAACTGTTTTTACTATTACTTTGCAGACCCCAATGGACGGCGACCCTGGCTTCGTTGGGGGCAAAGGTGGGCAGTTGACAAAAATCACTGCATGCCAACTCTGGGAAGCTCCAAGCGGCGATCTGTTGGCAATCACGGTCCTAGGTGCTGCAAGCCGCGCAGATCGTGTGAGTGATATCCGGGCGCTGGTGGCAGCCGTGGTTGTGGACTATACAGAGATTGCAACGCCGGGAACACCATTCACGCCAGCGTATCTGTTCGATGTGCTGGGATGGGGCGGCGGCTGGTGGGACGGCGCCGACACTGCCAATATGTGGCAGGACTCGGCAGGGACAACGCCTGTTACGGCAAGCTCTCAGCCTCTCGGAAAATGGACGGCCAAAGCCAGCGATGTAAGCCTGTCGTTTTCGCAATCCACTTCGGGTAGCAGGCCGACTTACTCGGGGTCGGGGACCGTGACGTTTGATGGTACGGACGATTATCTCGACCTGGGCGCAACCAGTTTCTCGGGTGCGAAGCTGTTTGCCGAGGCCGCCGATACATGGATGGTGATCCAAAAGTTCAAGGCAACAAACGTCGGCGCAGTCATTGCAAAAGCGGGTGGCACCACAAGCAACCGAACGTTTCACAGCTACGTCGATAACGGCGCCGGCGCGGAGCCTGCTGTGTGGATACGCGGTTCTCAAACATCGGTTGACAACAACATCGCAAACGGTGCGCAGCGCACGGTAAATCTGTGGTGGGACGGCACTTACGGTGGCATGAGTGATGACAACCTCAACAGTCGCGCCTTGCTGATCGGCACAGCAGCCGAAGAAGCGCAGAACATCAACCTTGGCGCACGCACTGGTGGCACTGCGGAGTTCCTAAACGGCAGCGTGCAGCAGATTGTGCTTGTCGATAGGTACGACCAAGACTACTACCGACGATTGCGCGACTGGTCAAACGGCGCATCAGTCAACGCATTCAGGAAAACATAATGCCAACGATCACGAGTACGGAAGCGGGCGCGTCAGGCCGATACATCAACCTCGGCTCGCCCGCCAGTCAGGACAACATCGGCGCGCAAACTTGGATTGCGTATGTCAAACCGGAAACATTTACCGCGTCATCTTCGTACATGTTCGCAAAGGGCGGGGCTTCCATTTTGGGGATACGTGGGTTTATGCTTACGGACGCCAGCAGAATCCTAGCTATAGGCTCCGATTCGACTGGGACCGCATTTCAGCCGTCACAAAACACCGCTAGCTCTGCGTATACAAAAAGCGTCTGGGAGCATTTCACATTCACTTGGGACGGCTCCTTAACTGGCGCCAACATGATAATTTATCGTGGCGCGACGAATGTTTCAAGTTCATCATCAAACGGGACCACAGCAATTTCGGCAGATGCATCGTACGACCTGTTTCTGATGAACCGCCAAGGGACGGATCGGGAGTTCATGGGCGACATTGCTTATGTTGCGCGATGGGACCGGGTGCTGACAAGCGGCGAGCGGGCGACGGTTATTGCTGATGGTCCGCTGGAGGTGCCATCGGGCCTTATCTTGTTATGGGCCAACGATCAGGACTACAGCACTAACGCAATCGTACCGTCTGCAAGATCGACACGGGTTACGGGCAGCACGCCGACTAATACGGCGCTGGGTGGTGCGCCTGCCCTCACAAGTCCAACCGGCGCACAGACGGGCAGCACAACAGCATCGGGTGGCGTCACAACGGATGAAGCAAACGGGACGCTGTACGCAGTTTGCACGACAAGCGGCACGGCACCGACAAAGGCGCAGGTAAAGCTCGGTCAGGACAACAGCAGCGTTGCTGCAACGTACGCATCGAATGCGGCCATCACGACGACCGGTGCAAAGACAGTCGCGGCGACCGGTTTGACGGCCAGCACGACCTACTACTGGCATTTCATGCATGAGGATGCAGCCACGAATCAGTCAACGGTTTCATCGTCGACCAGTTTCACCACTGCGGCGAGCGGCGGGGCCAGTGCTGTCGCCAAGATCATTCAACAAATGAGGAATTAGCATGTTGCACGACATCATCAAAAAAGCATCGACAGATCGCTCTGTGACCGTCGACATCATCGACTCGACGGACGGCACACCAGAAACCGGGGTGGTTTTCAACACCACGGGCATCGATCTCTGGTATCGACGCGAACAGGCTGCGCTAACCAGCATTACCGAAGTAACGCTTGCGGGTTTGACTACTGTGCACACTGACGGCGGGTTTCTGCACATCGGAAACGGAAAGTACCGACTTGACTTGCCTGACGCGGCCTTTGCAACCGGCGCTAACTTCGTGGATTTTGGCGGCACTGTTACCGGCATGATCGTTCTGGGTGGTCGGGTGAAACTAATTGGCGTCGACCTTGAGGACGCGGTTCGTTTTGGCATCACGGCACTGCCCAACGCGGCAGCGGCGGCGTCTGGTGGCCTGCCCACGGTCGACGCAAACAACAGCGTCAAGGTGCAGGGCCGACTGAAGAAGAACGCCGCAGCAGCCGGGTTCCATTTCCTCATGACGGACAGCACGACGCACAACCCTGTGACCGGCAAGACGGTTACGGCGACTCGGGCAATCGATACCGGTGCGTTCGCAGGCGGCACGCTGGGCTCGGTCACGGAAATATCGAATGGCCTGTACCGGCTGGACCTTGCTGCTGGCGACACGAACGGCGATGTGATTACGCTGCGCTTTGTTGCATCTGGCAGCGACGACACGCTGATGACGTTTCTCACGGTCCCTTGATAGGCTGACGTGTACTCGATTCATTCTGGCACCGGAGGCGCTGGCGTCCTATGGCGCCAGGCTGGGGGTGAGTACGTCGCGGCGACCCTGCGGTCAAGGGCGGTTCACCAGGCAAAGGACGCCACGGGCGGAGCGCGGATTGATTACCGGCCTGCACCTGCTGGCGCCGGGGGTGCGTACACCCTAACCGCATCTGCGGGCAGCTTCACGCTCGCAGGACAAAGTGCAACCCTGCTGCGCTCCAAGGTGCTGCCAGCAGATGTAGGCGCGTTCAGTCTCGCCGGACAAGCGGCGACCCTGACATACATGCCGGCAGGGTCATACAGCCTCACGGCCAACGTTGGCTCCTTCACGATTACCGGCAGTGCGGCGCAGTTGCTTCGCGGATATCGCCTTGCAGCAACTGCCGGCGCATTCTCGCTCGCCGGCAGTGCGGCAGGCCTGCTTACCGGGCGCCGGCTGGTTGCTGCTGCGGCTGCATACGCCTTCACCGGCAGCGATGCAACGTTGACGCACTCGGCAGCCGCAGCGTCATACACCTTGTCGGCGTCGGTTGGTGCATTTGCCTTCTCTGGCGTCGCAGTCACTTTCCGCTTTAACCGCCAACTGACCGGGCAGGCCGGCGCATTCGTGCTGTCTGGCGGGTCTGCCACGCTCACCAATTCCGGGGCGATCTTCACCACCTCCGAGATCTGGAGATACACCTTCCCGGTCGATGACATGCGATACGCGATGCCGGTCGATGACATGCGCCACACATTTCCAAGTGGTGGCCTAACCTACAACTTTGGAGAATGACATGGCAACAGGAGCAGCATGGAACGATGCCACCGCAGAATCTGACGAGGTTGTCAAGCCGTGGGCGTTCTTCGACAAGGACGACATCATCGACATCCCGCTGGAGATTGGTCTGTGGCTTACCGACAAGGAAACGACCTACGCCAGTCACGCGGTCACGACGCACGCGGATCTGTCGTGCACGAACCCGGCGGCAGGGTATGACTCAGGGACGAAGGTGATCAAGTCTCGGATCATCAAAGCCCCAGCCGGCGCGGCGCTGGTGAACAACACCAAATACTGGGTCACGTTTCACGTCGTCGGCGCCGATGGGCAGGAAAAGGACAGGACTGTCTACCTCAAGGCCGCGCTCATGTAGGTTGCCCCCGGCATTTCTGGTCAAAGCCCAGCCAGGGCAAAACAATGCGGCCATGAAAACACTTGAACAATTCAATTCGCTTGTGCAAAAGGGCGAATATCGCGCTGTTGCTGACTTCGGCCGGCGCTCTGGCTACACCGAGGACCAGATTTCACAGTATGTCGAAGACACCGGCAAGATGGAAGCCGGCCAGGTATCTCGGGGCGAATACGGCCCCGTGGCAATGACCAAGGAGCGCATGCGCGGGTTCTTGCGGTCCTACGACACCCAAGGCGTTGGGCAAAACGCTACCTCGGACTGGAGCGGCATGTCGGCGGTTGATGAGGCTGCGCTCACAAGGATACTGGGAAGCGGAAATTTCGCAAAGGCCCGAGTATATGGAGCAGTGTTTGGCTACACGCCGGACCAGATTGCACGATTCGCGGAACGTGGCGGGTACATCGAGGAGCCAATCGCTGCTCCAACATTGCCGACCGTCACTGCGCCCGAGCCGACCACCGGGCCGACGGATGCGCAAAAAGAGCGCTTCGCCGATCTGATGCAAGACTGCGACTATCTCGGTGCTGCGCAGTACGCGCGAGGATTGGGCTTTAGCAATCCCGCAATCGCGCAGTACATCGTCGCCACAGGCATGACAGTCGACGGCGTGATGCTGACTGAGTCGGCCATGCTGGCCTGGCTCGACGCCCACCCATGAGCATGGATCAATGATGCGCCCGCAGCACGACATCACGGTGGAACTGACCGCCGAAGAGTTGGCCAGGGGCGCGCGTGAGCACGAATACAGTCTTTGGATGTCTCGCTATCGCGCGGGAAACATGAGCATGGAAGAGTGGCAAAAGCACCTCGTGGACCAGGATTTCGTCGACTGGTTGGGTGATCTTTAGGTAGGCAGATGAATGATGACGAACACTATCGCCGCGCATCCAAAATCGACCGAATCACCAGGTGGGTAGAAACATGGCACGAGATTCGCTATTTCGGGAAAGCGCTGGGATCACTCAGTCAATGGCTGATCCGGTTGTTCATCTGCATCATCCTCGTGATCGAAATATGGAAGCGCCTGGTCGAGCGATGAAAGCTGCCATTGCGCTGCTCGATATGTCGCTGGCGCTGGGCGTCATGTGGATGCTTTTGCTATGAGCGACGAAGTAATCCTGGCCCTCATTGCGATGGTGCAATCGTGGGGCAACTCGCTGTTCGCCAATCTCGCTGGCGTTGTCACGGCGGCGGCGGCGGGCATCATCGCATTTCTGACTTGGCGCAATAACGCGAAGGCTGCCGAGCGGGCTGAAGAGATCAAGGCCGAAATGGTCGCAGTCAAGAACGCTGCCGTCTTGAGCAGCGAACAGGCCGAGGACATCGCAACCGGGCGCGAGAGAAAAGGCTATGTCAACGGCATCGAAAAAGAGCGCAATCGCGCAAGCCGGCCAGCACCTTTGACGAGCGACTTTCAGCCCCAGCAGACCGACGCGTGGATAGCGGGTAAGCCGCCGTGAAGCGCCTGCTCCATCTTTGGTACAAGCGGCTGATGCTGCGCTGGCTGCTCAAGCGTGAGCGCAAGCTGATGGCGCTGCCAAATCGCACAACGCTCGAAATGGCCGAGGCGATCCTGCTGGCCGGGCATCGCATTGCGGTATTGCGGCGTGATATCAAAAACCTCGAAGGATAGCCATGAAAACCGCAATCGTTCTCGTGCTGATCCTGGCCGGATGCGCATCGCTGCCAGAGGGCGTTGCGATGACGGATGACGAGCGCAAGTCGTGCGCGGCGAGTCAGGACTGTTCGGTGTGGACAGTTGCGGAACTGCAAAAGCTGATTCGAGCGGCTATTTCACGCGGGTTTGATGCCGGTAAACGGCTCAAGTGGAACTCGATATGAAATGGCTGCTTGATTTTCTGACGGCGCTGTTCAGGGCGCGGGCTCCGGCGGCGCCGGTAGTCGTCCCTGTGCCTGCCGCACGACGACTCACGGCGCGCGACCTTGCGATTGCAACGGGCGCTCGGATAGATCGGGCTCAAGAACACTTGCCGCACATCATCGCAACGATGGAGGAATTCGGCATCGATACGCCGGTACGACAGGCCGCGTTCCTTGCGCAGGTCGGTCACGAGTCTGGCGGCTTGCATTTCCTGGTCGAGATCTGGGGACCTACGGCGGCACAGCGTCGCTACGAGGTGCGGCAGGACCTGGGCAACAACCAGCCTGGCGACGGCTACAAGTTTCGTGGGCGCGGACTCATCCAGTTGACCGGGCGCGACAACTACGAGAGGGCCGGGAAAGCATTGGGCGTCGAACTTGTAAGCAATCCTGAGCAGTTGGGTCAGTCGCCACTTGCCGACCGTTCGGCCGGTTGGTTTTGGAAATCCAACAACTGCAATTGGTTTGCGGACAACGGCGACTTCGAGGGGCTGACCCGTCGAATCAATGGCGGCCTGAATGGCTACCCGGACCGCCTGGCACGGTGGGACCAGGCGCGTAGCGTAATCGTCTGATGTACATGCACTCCATCATGACAAAAGCCGCGTCGAGTGAGCGGCTTTTGGATGCTGGCTTGATTAATTCGATTTGCGGTGACTTAGCGTTTCATTTCAATCTCCAAATGGATGGGTAAATGACTGATTCGTAGGAACTTAGTGAACCTATATTTTGCCGATTCTGGGACGCATGTCAACAACTATTTGCAAGCCATCTAATGTACTTTTACCTTGCGATCTTCCTGGCCGGCCTGGCCTTCGGCGGCACCGCTGCGTGGAAGACACAGCAATGGCGCCACGACAGCGCACAGCTTGCCGCACAAGTCAATCAGCGTGCCACTGAGCGCATGCGCCGGCAGAACACGAACACGGCTGCGACAAGCCACGAAACTGACAAGGCCGAAATACGCAAGGTGTTTGTACCCATTATTCAGGAGGTCGAACATGCGATTTCAAGCTCTGATCCTAGTCTCGTCTGTTTTTCTGATGCAGGCCTGCGCGCTGCCCAAAGTGCCATCGCAAGAGCCAACGGAGATACCGCCAAGCCTAGCGACTCCGTGCCAAAGCCTGCCAAGCCTCAATGACGGTACGGCTGCATCTGTGCTGCGCTGGATAGCGGGTGCGTCGGAGATCTACGCCGAGTGCTCAAGCAGGCATCGGGCGCTGGTGCAAGCATGGCCGCGCTGATTCAGGCGGCTCGCTCGCCACCTCGGATAGCGGCGGCACGGCCCCGCAGCACATCGGCGCAATGCCGGTCTACCGCGTTGCCTCGCTTGCCTGGCGGCATCAGTGCATCAGCGGCATCATCCAAGGACTTCGCAGCACGCTCGGTAGCTGCTTGCCACGCGGCCCGTGGATCGTGACACGCTGGCTCCGGCGCTGCTACAAACCAATCCTCAAATTCATCATCGCGCTTCGTCATTTTGCCACCTCCAAGGCAACGGGCGCAACCCATTCGCCACGCGCAACTGCGATGCAGTCCTTTGAGTCAAGCATGTAATCAAAGTTGGCGCAGTGGTCGTCCTCGGCTTGTATTGCCGCGCAAATACGCTCTCTCTCCGCTGCCGCGCAAAGATGGCCGTAATAAACGGCATCGGCAAGCGTGCAATATTTCCTGCCGTGTTCGGTGTCGTCGCGCAGGATGGGCTTGGGCAGTGGTGGTGTCATGACGTTTCTCTCGCTTTGATTGCATTTGCGATAGCGTATGCGCTCGTGCCGTAGTACCCTTCGAGGTCGCCCGCCTCCAGCTTTTTGCTTGCTTCCGCGTCGCAGATTTCGATGCAAGCGGCCCGCTCTGCTGCCGCGCGAGCCTCGCCGTATGCGCGCATCTTTTCGACGGTGACGAAATCTGAGCAAACGTTCTGTCCCCACAGTTCGTGCGGGTGATCTTCGAGGTCGGGCTTGGGCAGTGGTGTCATGTCGTTCCCTGCATCAGTCATCAAAAAGCCCATGAGCTAGGCACACGCTCTCCATGTCCAGCCGAGCCCTCCACGTTTGCATCCGCCCGTCGTACACAGCCCGCTGGTAGTGGTACACCTGGCCCGGCAGGATACGGCCATTGTCAGCTTCAGCCGCATCAAATATCGCCTGCTGCTCAGGTGTCAAGTCGTGCCGCCCCATGCCGTAGTTGTGGAACCACGCAGTCGCATCGCACTTGTGGCTTTTCCGCGCAGTCCTGCGTTCGTCTATTAGAACCGTGTCGCTCATGTCGTTTCCCTCGCTTTGATTGCTTCGATTGCAATTGCAAACCCGTCAACGTACCTCGCACAATCGGCAATTATTTTGATGCAAGCGGCTTGCTCCGCTTCAGTGCAAGTCCTGCCGTATGCAGTCGCCCAGGTGTGCAGCGTCTCGCAATCGCGCGCCGGAAGGGCCACGGCTACAAACACTGGCGACAGTGGTGGTAGTGTCATGTCGCTCCCCTGGATTTCGTCAGATCATCGAGCGCCGATGCCACGTCGGGATCGGTTTCAGCGTTCCATGCACGCAGGCTTTCCAGTGCTGTGACGTTGCGTGTCGTTCCCATTGCTGCGTCGATGGCAGCGACGACAGACTCGCATTCGCTAAGTACGTCTATGTCCGTCGTGGTTCGGCCTGCGCGAAACAACGCAGTGCGCGCTTGATCCATGCACGCCCGTAGCCGCGCATTGACGCATCCCGACCGCGTGCAGTCTGCGTGGCATGAATGGATGCCGTCGGCATGTAGTCGCACCAGATCAGCACGCGATTGATTGAGCATGTCACGCATGCGTATCAAACTGGCTTCGCGGTCATCGACTGCGTGGGTAAGCCGCGCTATCTCCGCGTCTTTGGCAGATGCGCTCCGCTCATGCATTTTCACCTCGCCGCGCAGTCGATCGTTATCAGCCTGTGAGGCGCGACTGAGCATGTCGCGCATGCGGACTACGCGGGCTTCGCGGTCATCGATTGATCGGGTTAATGTCGACATCCTCTCGACCTGGGCTTGCAGGGCGTCGGCGGCTTCGAGGCTCAGCGCATTCATCGGCGCGACATCAGTCGTGCGCAGTCGCTCGATCAGGTCCTCAGTCAGGGGGTCATATTCTTCGCTCTGGGCAGCGTCGTACAGCATGTGCACCCCGCTCAGGTATTCGACCGGGACCGCGTAGCTGTCGTGTGGGATGTGCCAGCGCAATGTGCCGCCGACGATTTCAGCGATTGGTGTCATCATTTGGTCCTCTGGTGGGTGTCAGTGTCGCCACAACTGGCTTGCCGTTGCGGAACGCCCCGGGGAATAGCTTCGCCAGCGCTGCGTACTGTGTGGAAATCTCCCGTTTCTGGCGGGCGACCGTGCTGCGGAAATTCAGCATGGCCGTTCCTTTGGTGCTGTGAACACTTGCGACTGGCTGTAAAACGCATAGCCAAAAGTGCGGTGTTTCCTGCCCTCAGGGCATTCATAAGTTTTCGCCTTGTGGTAGCCAATAATTTTCCTGCAATGGACACACTTGACGACAACAAGCGGGTTACCGTAAATGTCTGTTTTATGTGTCATCATTCGGTCCTCTGGTCAGGTGGGAGTTTTACGTAAATGTCAGGGCGGGCAACTGCTGCAACCCTGAGGTTGCCTTCGCGCTGGAACTCAACGCGCTCGCACCAACGCAGCGCCATCCAACGCACCACGAACAGTGGCAGTATTTCGGTCCATCTTGCGAGCATCATTCGGTCCTCTGGTGTGGGTCAGGCGGCGCAGTCATTGCACACCAGCGTCGTCAATGTCACCGGTCCTTTGCGACTTTGCATTACGTGTTCGTCGCGCTGGGCGCTCAGTTCCTGCGGGTATCGCCACTTGCCGCAGCGTCCGCACTCTTTCTGCCGCAGTCCGGCCTTGTGCTGCGTGTCGGCCCACTCGTGCCATGCAAGGTATCCATGTGGCGCCTGGTCGCCTGGCGCGTAGTCGCGTTGCTCAAGTATGTGGATCGTCATTTCAATCTCCAAGCGTAGCGGCAGGCTGCTCGCAGATATGCCAAACGATTTCGGATGGTCGCAGGCCGTAGGATGTCGCGCATGTTGTCTGCATACTCGGAAGCCACTGCATCCAAATCGGCAATTGATCGGCCTGAATAAGCATCGAGGCACCGGGCAAGTTCTGCTTCGAGGTTTCCATGGTTCCAAGCTGCTGCGCGACGACGCGGGCGGTGATCATGTCAGTCATTCAAACTCCCGAATCAGGCTGTCAATCCACGCGTGCCGGGTCACCTGCATCCTGTCAAGATACGCGGCATAGTCTTTGAATTGGTATCCAAAAATGCCGTGGTGATACTCCAGCCAACCATCAAGCGTTGAAATATAACTAAGCCGCTGCCGAATCAAATCAATCACATCTTGCCTGGCGGCGTCCGCGTAGCTGGAATCAACAGCATCTCGAAGTGCAGTGCAGACGAACCGAGCAAGTCGAAGTGGTCCCGCCTCACTAGCGTTCCGAGCAAGCAGCGTTTTCGCCTTCACCAGAAGGTCGTGTTTTTGTTTTCGTGTGCTCATTTTGGTCATATCAGTCGAGCGCCACGTTAAACATCAGCCCGACAAGCAGTGCATGCGCGATCCAGAAATGCCATGTGCCGAAGGTGATGCCGCCATCACCCAGGACGAACCCAAACGCGCCGCCGAGAATCGATCCTAGAACGACTTTTCGAATCATGTCGATCCCGCAATGGAAATAATTACGTCGCTTAAAAACAGTGGCGCAAATGATCTGCATTCCTCCATCGTCAGCCCGGACAGGGTGACAATGCGCCCGTTCGACATTGCGAACTGCACGCGCGGAGCAGCTAGCAGCGGTGGTAATTCCGACACGTCCATGTTCCCCATGGACACAACTTGACCTGATAGATTTATCATCACACCCCCATTACCTTTGCTTCGATCTTTGTGCGTGTGATCTCGAATATCTGTGCAACACCAATGTACTGTTGCGCATAGTGCAACGCCTCCCGTAGTGCTACGTCTCTCGGGCCGAACGTGGTGGCGACGTACTCGTCGTTCTCGTGCACCTCAAATTCCGCATTCGTGGTTGAGTCAGTCATGTCGTACCCCTTACCTTTGCTTCGATGGCGCGGGCGAAAGCAATAGAGTCCGATCATGGCTTAGACGGGTCAGCGATCTTGCCCCAGCGGTCGCCCTTGCGTATTGCAATGATTTCCGCATCCGTCAGCCGTGGCGCTGGCTTGCCTGCGAGTGCTGCGCGATCAATAGGCCATCCGAGTCCGTGCTTAATTGCCTCCGTCGCCAGCATTCCCCAATTGCAATCCGTTCTGGGTTTTCCATCGGTAAGTATGTCGCGGGCGCGATCCATCTTTGCAAACGCCAAATGCAAAGCCGCCTCAAGAGTCGCGATCCTCTCCATCGCTGCCTGTATCTCGCCAGCTTCGGTTAGCCGCTGCAATGCCGATTCGGGTGGGTGGGTGCTTTTGTCCGCACGCACATACTCAATACTGTTGCCGTCGATCTTGTCCTCGCACCAAGTAATCCCTTCGCCGCCAAGGTCCGCAAAATCTGTACTTTTATTGACATCCTCGCCGATCACCAGATAGATTCGCTCGGGCGCTGTCGCCACGATGTTTGGTGTTCTTTTGTCGCTCATAGCGTTACCCTACCAATCTCAGCGGCAGCTTGAACGATGGCGCGACGGGTGGCGGCGTATTCCACGGCATCCCCACTTGATGCATCTTCAGGTACGCCTTCGGTGATGGTGATTTGCAATCTCAACTTCACCGCCAACCGCAGCGCATCGCCGTCGTTGGTGAGTGGGTTCCATACTTCGTGATTTGGTAGGTGCCCACGAAACATTTCAACAACTCTAGGATTGTCGTTGAGCCAATATTCAATCTCAATTCCCGCCGCCTTCGCAGACAGTTCCAGCAGTTCGCGGTCTGTCATGATTGCGTCTCCGTTTGTTCCAGCGCCTCGACCCTGGCTTCCTCTATCAGATGCCCCAGGCCCATGCCCTCCAGCCGCTTGGTCAGGATTTCAATTTGCTTGCGCTTGGCGTTGGCCGCAGCATCGTTGTGCGCCACCCGGTATTCCTCGCGCCGCAGCTTGATGGTCGCCAGTTCCGCCTCCAGTTCCGTGCGCCTTTGCATCGTGATCCCGGGCTCACCCGCGAAGTAATCGCGCTTCGCGTCAGCGAGCTCTGCTGCGATCTGCGCAGTCCGTAGGCCAAAGTTGACGTACTCGGGGGATTTTGGGTTGCTCATAGCGTTACCCCCCTGCCGTCGTTTGCATCGCGCCCTGGCACGTAAACAGGCCGTTTGAACAAATCGCACGCTGGCGGCATAGCTTCGCCCGGATGGCGCACGCGTGGCCGGTACGACGCTATCTCTAGCGCCCGGCGCTGATGCTCTTTGCTGTGATCGGTGGGGGTTTTGCGCATGATTAATCCTCAGTGGTGAGCCGATCACGCGCATATCGCGCCCTTGCATCGGAACCGTGCATCCCAGCGAGTTTTGCCATCAGTTCATCACGATCTTCTGGCAATGCCTTTTTAGTCAGAATGCAGTCGGACAATGCCGCCAGGCCCTCGGGCCATCCGCACCAGGCAAGGCGGTCGCCGCGCACGTAGGCAACCACCCACTCTTCGCCACTCGGCTTGTGGTGCACGGTGTCGCCTGTGTCAATTGCACTGATATTCGGCATTACATACTCCCTCGTGATCCGGGATGCCTCAGCGTAAAACTTCCGCCCATGTCAATGCCGTTGCGATTGCAATATCGCTTCAGATTTAAGATGTAGCTGTCTACGTTCGGGGCCGTCATGCTACACATGCGAACCATCTGCATACCAAGGCCCGCACCGGGACCAACCATGTATGTGCCGGCTCGTTCTTCCGGCCCATACTCGACCACGGCGACAAACGCCATGCCTCGCTCATTGCACCTGTTCGCAAGTGCGGCCAACGCTGGCGCAATTTCGACGTCGTACCACGCTTCGTCTTCCGAAACTTCGGGAAGTGCGGGATCTTCATCCGTCATTACAGTCATAATTTCTCCAAGATAGGGGTCAGGCGGCGCACGCCTGCTTAGAAGCCATGGCGGCGCATCCTCCGCTGTTTCGATGTCGTGATGTCATAGAACATCGAGGATGTAATGAACGGAATGTCATCGTCCATGTCGTCGAACCCGGACGAAGCTGGCGCCGGTTTTGGCTTCGGCGGCGGTGGTGGCGGCGCTTCCTGGCGCTGGGGGGCGGGGCCAGCGAACTCGATGTCTGTGATGCGCCCGACCAGTTTCGAACCGGTGGTGTTGTCGCGCATGGTGTACGTTTCAATGTGCACGTCATCCATGGTCACCAGCACGGATTGGCCTTTGACAAGGTACTGCGCCATGCGCTCGGCGCGCACGCCCCACAGGGAGCCGTCGATCCACTGGGTTTGACGATTGCTGGTGGTGGCGTCCTTCTTGCCGTAGCTGACGGCCAGCGACAAATTGGTGACCGATTGCTCGCCTATTTTGCGAAGCTCGGCATCACGGCCAATCATGGCCTTTGCATATACGTGGACTGTCATGCTGTTTCCTTTTCTTTGTTTGCAATTGCTGCTTTACGCAGCGCCGATTCATACATGCGGACCGTCCCGGCAAAGGCCGTCAGGTCCGCTTCCAGTTTCTCGATGTCGTTCTCGTTGCGCTCGATGCGGATCACCCGCATCTGCATTCCGAGTTCGGCCAGGTCGGGGCACCAGAGACACATGTCTACCCACTTGCGGCCCAGGAGCCACAGGTAGCCGTTGCACTGGTCGATGTACTCGCTGATGTTGTCGGTCACCATGGCGGTAAACAGCGTTTCGCTTGACACCATCGTCTTGATTTCCAGCACGCCATCGTCGTCGATCAAACCATCGGGAGAAATCCCGTAAAGGTCGTCGTGCGTCTTGAAGAATCCGACCGGCTCGACCAGCACGTTGCGCACGCTCTCGTAATGCGCGCGGGCGAACGGCTCCTGCTCGGTGCCCTGGCGCATGGCCCCGTTCACGAAAATGGCGGGCGCCGTGCCGTGGCATCGCTCGCGCGCCAGATTCATCGCGTACAGCATCGCCTTGGCAGACGGGTGGCCGCTTTTCAAGCGTTCGCGCGCGTCCTTGAACTTGCTCCCGGTGATCACGCCTTTTCTGACGTCCAGCCACTGGGGCGAGCCCTGCTCGTAGTCGAAGTGTTCCATCTTCATGTTGCTGCTCCTTTTTTGTCGGCGGCCTTGGCTGCGCGCTTGAGGTTGTCCGACTCGGGATTGAGTGCAACGCGTTCTTCGGGCGTGCGCGCGTTGATCCATGCGGCCAGTGATTTCCATCCCTGCATGGCGGCATCGCGGGCGGCCTGCAGCAAGTCGGGCGGGACCGCCTGCACGCCTCCACGGCCATCGTCGTCGGGTTGGTCCTTGCTGGCGAAACCGTAGGCCAGCAGGAGCGTGTACCGAGACAGGTAGGTGATTGTCGACTGCCCGGCCTGCAAGATGTTCTTGTTGCCGGTGTCATCGCGCGGCCCGGGCAGCGCCGTCGACTGCGTATGCCCGAGGCGGTGCGTGACTTCACAGGTGACAACGTAGAAGCCGTCAGCAAGTGACGGAATCCAACGGTGGCTGAAACCGTACTCGGCAGCGGCCCTGATGATCTGGTCGCACACATGGCCGATGGTCGAGTGGTCGTAGGATGTCGTGCCCTTGCTCGATGTGAACTCGACGTGCTTGTCTTTCAGGATCGACGGCGGGTTCTTTTTGAACTCGGCCATCGCACTGATGAATGCCTTGCGCGCCTCGTTTGCTTCCCACTCTTTTTGCAGGTTGAGCATGTCGCGCATGTCGGCCACGCTCATGCCAGCCTTGATCGCCTGCATGGCCATGGCCAACGGGCCAACGATGGGCTCTTGAACAACGGCCAGCGGCTGCGCCGGCGCTTCATCTTGCTCGACCATTTCAATGGTCATTGTGTCTTGCAATACTTCGTTCATGGTTTTCCTTCAAGCTGTAACTTCGACCGTGATCCAATCCTCAATCTCGGCCAGTCGATTGAGGGCTGCTTTGGGAGTGCAGCAAAAAATGTCGGCAACCGCCGTCACGGCAGCAGCGATGATTTCCCCGTCGCTGGGGCCTTCGAGGTCGTCGCTTGGTCCGGGCCGGGCCTGCAGCAGTTCGCCGCCGTCGCGCTGCTCAAAGATCGGATCGGACTCCGCAATGGGCGCTATCTCTCGCACGGCTGCAGCTTCCAGCGCCCTCGCCTGGGCTGCAACCCGGTCGGCTTCGGCCTGGCGCAAAGTCATTTGCTCGCGCATCAACGCGTCGCGCTCGGCGGCCATGCGCTGCAGGTCTGCCTGCAACTGCGCGCGGGCTGCGGCTTGCTCGGCGGCAAGTTCGGCGCGCTGGCGCTGCATCTCTGCTTCCTGTGCCTTGCGAGCATCGTCCAATGCCTTCTGGGCCGCTGCAGCCTCCACCTTTGCCACACGGTCACGCTCGGCCTGCTCGTCACGCTGGCGGGCCAGTTCTGCCCGTTCGTCGGCCAGGCGCTGGACTTCGGCTTCACGCTCGGCCTTGGCGCGGGCGGCTGCAGCTTCCTGATCACGCTTCTCATTGGCAATTTCCATCATGCGGGCGAGTGACTTGCTGCGCACGGCTGCAGCTTCCTCGCTGAATTCCTCAAACCCTTCCAGCGGGTTGCTGGCCAGTTTCTGGATCATCCAATCAGCGTCGGCAGCCGTGCGGCACTGGCTGGCCAGCACTGCGCACTCCCGGATGTCGGCAATGCGCAGTGTGATTGCCTCGATGCGGGCGCGCTCGATGCGCTCGGCCTCGGCCCGCTCGGCGGCCTGGGCTTCGTCCCAGGCGTTGCGCAGGGCCAGCAGGCGATCCTCTTCGCCCTGGGTGATGGCGATCAGTTCCTTTTCCTCGGCGATCACGGCCTTGGAGAACTGGGTCGCATCGTCGCGCGCGGCCTTGCCGGTCTTTTGGATCGTGGTGCGGGCCTTGACCAGCACCATCGCAGCGCCGTGGCATTCATCGCGGCCAGCGGTGTTCTTCACCTCCCTGATGGCCGCAGATTTCTTGACCAGGGCGGCAAGTTCGGATCTGGCCCGGTCGGAGCCAAGCGCCACAGCGGCGCGCTGGATGACGGTCAATTCCGTCGTGTGTTGGTCAAACATTTCGATGCTCATGATTTTGTCCTTGTGGTTAATCGCCCATCCAGCCAGTGCCGGCCCGGCGATGTGGGTGTTGTTCCAGTGCGGCGGGCTTTGTCACCGCTTCCTGCTGCTCCATGTCGTCATGTGCTTGGTCCCACTCATCGCGGTCGCTGCCGCCATGTAGCAGAATCAGAGCCAGCACTGACCCTCCGAAAAACAGCACGGCCCATAAAACGTAGTCCATGTCAATCTCCCTTGTCGTCAGAATCAAGAAACACGGCGTAGAGCCACGTGGCAATCACTACGACTGCGCACAGGGCCATCGCGAGCAAAATTCCGTCACGCATGTCAGCCTCCAGTGGTAAAGATGACTACGAGCCCGAGAACAGCTACGGCGTACAGTGCCGCGTCCTGCCAGTCGCGTTCGGTCATTGCGTCCCCTTCGGTGTAGCGTTCCACCCGCGCTTTGTGCGCGATACGAGCCGGGCAGCGCGCACCCACTCGCGCATGTTGCGACGGGCCAGTTCGCGGGGCACCATGTCGTGGTAGTAGGCGGGGCGAACGCGGGCGAGTAGGCGTGTGTTCATGCTGCATCTCCTGTAGCCTTGGCAATGGCTGCGCGGGCAGTCATGCCAGCGGCGCGGCCAGCTTTGCAGGCATAGCACCATTTGTGGATGGGGCGTTTATCCGTAGCAAATTCAATAGCCTCTTCTAATGCCGCTAGCAGGTCGCGATTTTGCTGTGCCACCATCTGCAAAGCATCCAGCAGATCGGGCGCGGCTTCGATCAACTGGGCGTCGGCGGCGGCCCGTTTTGTAAAAAATTGGTCGCGCCATGAAATGATCGTTGCTTTATCTCTTGCAGCTTTAGCCGCCGGTTTCACAGCGCATTCCCCAGAACCTTGAGCATGTCAAGATCGATCCCGTACAGGCGACTCACGCGGTCGGCGTGGCCGTCGTCCCAATATTGGTTACAGCACTCTCCAACAGCAATACGCAGCTCTTGGCGCAACATTTCGTTTTCCTGCCGCAATGCTGCTACGTCTACCGCCGATGCGAGAGCGCTTGCCATTACCGGGTGAAGTTGGGTGGTCATGCTGCAACATTCATGGCCGCGCGTGCCAAGCTGGTAAGTGACAGCCCGTCGCCAACAGCGGCATAGGACTTGGCATGCATGTAGACGTCAGAATGCCCTGCGAAGCTTCCGTCTGTTTTGCGCAGGTCCGGGAACATTGAGCGCATCAACTTCAACGGGCGCTCAATAATGCCCGGCCCTTGGGCCTGCCACTT